>Ga0115002_10000045_pt1 | contig 146770 bp, 136 predicted proteins | sample ArcticOcean_MG_C_8_FD_89576 | JGI IMG/M metagenome (GOLD analysis project Ga0115002, IMG submission 89576) | Marine microbial communities from western Arctic Ocean - ArcticOcean_MG_CB11_86 | ecosystem: Environmental > Aquatic > Marine > Oceanic | place: Arctic Ocean: Canada Basin | collected... | reverse complement strand
GGGGCGGAGTAGCTCAGGTGGTTAGAGCAGCGGAATCATAATCCGCGTGTCGGGGGTTCGAGTCCCTCCTCCGCTATTGGACGAACAAGGGCTGTCGGCTCCTCGGGTTTCCTGAGGGGCCGCTTCACCTTCAGGCGAGGCCAGGTCCCGATGTATACCCCACGCTCGTTTCGAGTTGAGCACCTGCCTACCCTTCACGCCCGCATTCGTGACTTCAGTTTCGGGGTGCTCATAAGCGCCGACGGCGGCAGGCCCATTGCTACCCACCTCCCGTTTATGGTCGCCCCTGATCGTGGGCCGCACGGCACCTTGATTGCGCATATGGCCAGAGCCAACCCGTCTTGGAAGGGCTGGACCGAGGACACCGAGACTTTGGCCATTTTTCAGGGACCCCACGCCTACATATCGCCGGGCTGGTACGAAGACCAGGAAACGGCGCGCAACGTGGACGATGCGTCGTAGCATGGACGAGACGTCCTCGGCCGACCCGAGCCGACGCCGATTCCTGTGTCGGTCCGCCTCTTGTGGGGCGCACCTGCTGGTCGCGTCCACGTTTGCACCCTCCTTGGTCCGCCAGGCGTTCGCTGCGTCGCCGCGCGGCATCGTTCAGGCGGTCGAGCCGTGGGGCCGGATCGAGGAGATCGCTGAGGGGGTGTGGGTGGTCGTCTCCACCCCGCTCGCGACGGGTGACTACACCACTCTCTCGAACGGCGGCTTCGTCGTGGGCACGGATGCTGTGCTCGCTATCGAGGGGCTCGCCTCCACCGAGGGGGCGCGTTGGGTCGGCGACGTTGCCGAGCGCGTGGCCGGTCGACGCCCCACCCACGTTGTGCTCACCCACTATCACGGGGACCATTCGGCCGGGCAGGGCGGGTACCGAGACCGGTCAGGCGAGCTGAGAGTCTTGGCTACCGGAGCGACTCATCGACGGTTGGTCGAGGAGGAGGCAGAGCGGCTCCTTCCCAACATGGTCATCGCCGACGGACGACGAACCACCGAGATCGATCTGGGCGGGCGGGTAGTACGAATCACCGTTCGCGAGGGGCACACAGCGAGCGACGTGACCGTCGAGGTCGATGAGCCTAGGGTCGTCTGGTGTGGCGATCTCGTGTGGAACGGCCTCTTCCCGAACTACCGCGACGCCCGCCCCACCCGCTTGATCCGTCACGTTCGAGAGCTTCTCGTGGACCCGCAGGCGCTCTACGTGCCCGGCCACGGGGATACGTCCGATTTGGCCGGGCTCGCTCCCTATGTCGACCTCCTAGAAGACGTCGGACTGGCCGCAACGAGGGCGGTGGAGGCGGGGATTCCTGCATCTGAGGCTGCTGGAGTCTACGCCGTGCCGGAGTCCCTCGGCGATTGGGCCATGTTCAATCCCAGATATTACGAGGTGGCGTTCGGAGCCTGGGAACGGGATCTCCGGAGCGCAGGATGACCTCGCCGGTGGCCTTGGTGACCGGTGCATCGTCTGGGATCGGGCGTGCTCTGGCCATCCGTTTGGCTCAAGAAGGCTATTCAATCGCGCTGGTAGCCCGACGTGAAGCGGCCCTTGAGGGCGCGCGGGTCGAGATCGAGGCGGCGGGTGCCCGAGCCTTGGTCTTGGTATGCGACGTGACAGATCAGGACTCCGTGCGACGAGCGGTCCGGTCATGCGAAGAGGCCTTGGGCCCCATCGAGCTGTTGGTGGCCAACGCCGGGTTGAGCGAAGGGACAGATGCTCATCAGCTGGTAGCTGCGGACGTTGAACGCTTGATGCGGATCAACTTCATGGGTGCCGTGTTCGCCGTGGAGGCGGTCCTACCCGGGATGCTGGAGCGAAGGAGTGGGCACCTCGTGGGAGTGTCGAGTCTGGCTGGACTAGGCGCGCTCCCAAAGACGGCGGCGTACGGGGCGTCTAAGGCGGCGCTGCGGGTCTTCCTAGAAAGCCTTCGAATCGACCTCAAGGATGATTCGATCGACGTCACGGTCGTCTCGCCGGGTCACGTAAACGCCTCGGCGACCTCGAAATACGCTCAAAAGCGGCCATTCCTGGTCGAGCTCGACGATGCCGTGGAGCGAATGTGGGAGGCTATTTCGGCGCGGCGCCCCTCGTTGTTGTTTCCGGCGCCGCTGTCGTTCGCGGTGTGGCTCGGTCAGGTGCTACCGCGACGTCTTTACGATCGACTGGCCGGACGCCTAAGGCGCGATAGGCGCGAATAAATCGCCTTCGGCGTTCTGTGGAGTAGCGGTTGGGCGAGAACAATCGGTAAGTTCCGTCGATGCTTCAACGTTGGCGATTCAACGTTGGTGTTCATCGAACGATCCTTAGGAGTCGACTGTTATGGACTATCGAGCCAAGACGCTGCTCGATGCACGAAGAGAGAACTTGGAACGGGCGCTCGGCCGTAAGCTGACTGTTCCTCCTCCGTCGGATCGTCCAGATCTGTCCGAATCCGAGCGAGAACACCTCTTGAGTGACGCTACTGACCTGTACGAGAACGAACTCGCTTGGGAGGACATCACCGATGAGGAGCAGGTCGAGGGCGGTCCTCTCTCCGAGCTGACGTTTCCTGGATTCCTCGCCTATATCCGAGGCTTGCTGCTTGATCAGGTGATGCCCGACTCGTTGGCGCCAGCCAATCCGCGTCCGGAAGTCGTGGAAGAGGTACTCGGTTTCCTGGCCGAGAGGGTGGTTGCCCTCCAGGAGCTGAACGGAGCTGCCAATGACGACGACGACCGGACTGCGCGGAACCTGGCGCTCACCGACCGCCTCCTCGACCTCGTGCTTTTCCAGTTGCACGGGGTCGATCCGGCTGACGTCGAAGGGTTCAGGGACGGCGCAGCCGCGTTCTGAATTGTCGGACCGATGGCCTCTACCCTAATGCCTCGGCCCGGCTGCCCGTACCTAGCGGGTAGGCCGCTCTTCGTCGCGCACCGGGGTGGAGCTGGGACGGCTCCGGAGAACACGATGGCGGCGTTCGAGTCGGCCGTGAAGCGGTGGGGCGTCGATATGCTCGAGACCGATGCCCACCTTACGTCCGATGGGGAAGTCGTACTCATTCACGACGATACGGTGGATCGGACCTGCGACGGCAGCGGGCCGGTCGCCTCCATGACCTGTCGGCAGCTACAGGCGCTTGATGCGGGCTTCCACTTCAGAGATCAGGACGGAAACACGTCCTTCCGCGATCGCGCCGCACGCATTCCTACCTTGGACGAAGTTCTCGAAGCGTTTCCGGACACCCGTGTGAACGTTGAGACGAAATCGGCCGAGGTGGCGGGTCCGCTCCTCGAGGTGATTCACCGCCACAACGCCACGCACCGTGTACTCATTGCAGCCGAGGTGGAGGCATGGCGCCACGATGCCCGTGGATACTCAGGCCCGTGGGGTGCCTCTCGAAGAGACATCGCCCGGTTCTGGTGTGCGAACCAAGTCCGGCTCGTGAGTAGAATGGCGCCGGAGTTCGACGTTCTCCAGGTGCCCGAGTCGTGGTACGGTTTGCGAGTGGTCACACCCCGGTTCGTGGAGGAGGCGCACCGTCTGAATGTCGCGGTCCATGTGTGGGTAGTGGACGACGAGCACGATATGCGACGTCTACTGAACTGGGGCGTCGACGGAATCCAGACGGACCGTCCCGACATCCTTTCTGATGTGCTGGCCGATGCGACTGGTCGGCCCAAGCGCTCGACCGTGAACGAAGGTGTGTCGTGACTCGGGAGCATGCCCTCGCCCAGGAGTTTGCCCAACACGTAGAGGAGCGCGGATTCTTTGCGGAGGGCGACCGCGTTCTTGTCGCCGTGTCCGGGGGGTTGGATTCCCTCGTGCTGTTGCACCTACTTCGTTTTTCCCCCGGACTCCCCAGTCTCGATCTGAGGGTGGGGCACTTCGATCATGGCATGAGGGAGGGGAGCGCGGGTGACGCTAACTGGGTCAGAGGCGTAGCCCGAGCCTGGGGCCTAGAATACCAAGGGGGTCGGTCTCGGACCACGCTGTCGAGTGAAGAAGATGCCCGCGAGGCACGCTTCGAGTTCCTACAGGGGGATCTCCGTTCCGGTGGGGGTCGCTGGATCGTCACGGCCCACCACGCCGACGATCAAGCCGAGACCGTGCTGTTTCGGATTGTCCGTGGTACGGGGCTCCGGGGCCTGGCCGGAATTCCGGAGGTAAGAGAGCCCGGAATCCTGCGCCCTCTGTTGCCCTTTTCGAAGGCTCGTCTCGCCGAGTACGCGGGGGCCCTCGGGATTGCCCCGCGCTTCGACCCCTCGAACGACGATCCCGCATTCGCCCGGAACGTGATCAGGAACGAGATTCTGCCGAGGCTAGAGGAGGCCGTCGCTCCTGGCGCGACCGGGTCGTTGTTACGGCTTGCCCGGATCGCCGCGCAGGAAGAGTGCGCGTGGGAGTCGATCGTTCCCAAGCTCTTGGACGGCTTGATCGTTGAGTCCGGCGCAGATCGGGTCGTCCTGGATCGCAGGGCCTTGCTGGGATATTCGCCGGAGGTGATCGGGCGTCTACTGAGGACTCTGTCGAGCCGCATGGGGGTGAGCCTGGATGAGGCCGGAACACGGGCTGCGGTGACGTTTACTAGCGCGGGCGCCAGCGGGAAGGAGCACTGGATTTCCGGTCTCCTGAGGGTGCAGCGAGCGTTTGATCACCTCGTCATCGAACTGGTATCAGAGCGAGGCGTCGACGGTTCGATCGAGATTGGAGAACCGGGTGCGGGGTGCGGGGATTTCGTGATCGGAGGGCAGCAGTGGTCGGCGATTTGGTCCGTGTCCGACGAGATGCACGGAGCGTGGGTTGAACGGTTTTCGCTTTCAGAGCTGGAGTTCCCTGTCCGGATGCGCGCCTGGACCGCTGGAGACCGTGTGAACTACTCCTACGGCTCCAAGAAGCTGAAGAAGGTCTTTGGCGAGGCACGCGTACCTCTTGATAAGCGCGCTCGGACGCCGGTCGTGGTCGACGGTGCGGGCCATGTATTGTGGGTTCCCGGCGTGGCTCGTTCATGCCTAGAGGCTCCCGCGAGTGAGGAAGATGCGTTCATCATCTCGTTGTCCACATCGGAGGCTCGATGACGACCCCGACCCAACTGGGCGGACAAGATATGGATCGGATCGTCTATTCGGCGGCGACAATCGCTCGCCGAGTCGAAGAGATGGGTCGTGAGATCTCGGAGTGTTACGATGAGGGGGACGATCTGCTCGTGCTGGGTCTCCTCAAGGGCTCCTTCATTTTCCTCGCCGACTTGGTCCGGTCGATCGACCTTCCTCTTCAGGTCGATTTCATGGTGGCGTCAAGCTACGGCAGCGGTACCGAGAGTAGTGGAGATGTGCGGTTGGTGTATGACGGCGAGCCCTCGCTCGAAGGTCGAGCGGTTATAATCGTAGAGGACATCGTCGAAAGTGGAAACACGATGAACCGCCTCGTGCCGATATTGGCCGAGCGCGGTCCGAAGAGCTTGGAGATCTGCGCTCTCTTGCATAAGCGTCTCGGTGGCGTAGTCAAAGAGCCGCGGTGGGTGGGATTCGATGCCCCCGAGGAGTTTCTTGTGGGTTATGGGCTGGATTTCAACGAGAACTACCGCCACTTGCCCTATATTGTGAGTTTGTGAGCGTCGGTGGGACTCCGACGCCTTTCCTGGTGTAATGAAAATACATGGCTGACAACGATCCACTCCGCACTCCTGACGGCTCGAGGATGAACCGGTTCTCGCGGACCGGTGCGTTCTGGCTTCTCCTCGTCCTGATGACGGCCCTCGCCTTCCAGTTCATGCGTGGACAGGAAGACGCGGCTTTCGAATTCACATACACGGAGTTCAAGAGCCAACTCGACGCGGACAACATCCTCGACGTTACCATCGTCGAGAGCCGCTTGATCGAGGGTGGGCTTCGGGCTCCGCGTCTTGAAGAAGGACAGGAATTCCAGAAGTTCACGGTGATGCTCCCGGGTGAGATCACTGCCGAGCTCCTGGCCGAACTGGAGCAGCACGAGATCGAGATCTCCGGGAAATTGGAGACGCGTGGGTGGGGTACGCTCCTGTTGGGGGCACTGCCATGGCTGCTCTTCATCGCCTTCTGGATCTGGATTGTCCGTACCATGCAGGGCGGCGGAAACCGAGCTTTCCAGTTCGGGCGCTCGAAGGCCAAGCTCATCTCGCCGGACACACCCAAGGTCACGTTTGCAGACATCGCCGGCGCCGATGAAGCGAAGGAAGAACTCGAAGAGATTATCGAGTTCCTGAAGGACCCTCAAAGGTTCTCGCGGCTCGGCGGCCGACTTCCCAAGGGCGTGCTCCTGGTGGGCCCCCCGGGTACCGGAAAGACGCTTTTGGCCCGTGCTGTGGCCGGAGAGGCTGAAAGACCCTTTTTCCAGATGTCCGGTTCTGACTTTGTCGAAATGTTCGTCGGTGTTGGCGCCTCTCGGGTTCGCGACCTGTTCGAACAAGGGAAGGCCCATGCCCCGTGCATCATGTTTATCGACGAGATCGACGCGGTAGGTAGGCATCGCGGCGCGGGATTGGGCGGCGGCCACGACGAGCGCGAGCAGACGCTGAACGCTCTGCTTGTAGAGATGGACGGTTTCGAGGCCAACGAGGGAGTAATCCTCCTCGCGGCCACCAACCGACCCGATGTCCTCGACCCCGCGCTGCTGAGACCTGGCCGGTTCGATCGCCAGGTGGTCGTCGACGCGCCGGATGTCAGGGGCCGGGAGGGCATCCTGAGGGTCCACGCCAAGAAGCTCCCGCTCGCCGGTGACGTGGAACTCAAGATCGTAGCAAAGGGCACGCCCGGTCTGAGTGGTGCGGATCTTGCCAACATCTGCAACGAGGCGGCGCTTCTGGCTGCCCGTGACGGAAGCAGCAAAGTGAGCATGGCTCACTTCGACGAGGCCCGGGATAAGGTGATGCTTGGTGCTGAGCGCCGCAGCATGGTGCTCACCGAGTCAGAGCGAAGACTCACTGCCTACCATGAGGGGGGCCACGCCGTGATCGGTCTCCGCCTGCCCGGACTGGATCCTGTCCACAAGGTGACGATCATTCCTCGAGGACGGGCTCTCGGTATGACGGCGAGTCTTCCCCAGGAGGATCGTCATTCCTATACCAAGAAATGGCTCGAGGGACAGTTGTGCATGCTCTTCGGCGGGCGGGTGGCTGAAGAACTGGTCTTCGGACCGGACCAAGTGACGACTGGAGCTGGCAACGATATCGAGCGGGCCACTGCGATGGCACGCCAGATGGTGACGCGCTTTGGGATGTCCGAAGCCATTGGTCTCATGGCCATCGGGAGCGCGGACCAGGAGGTGTTCCTCGGTCGCGAATTGACGCAGCGCCGTGAGGTCTCGGAGCACACGGCCCGGCGGGTCGACGAAGAGATCAAGCGTGTATTGGACGAAGCCCATGAGCACGCTCGGGAGCTGGTGAGCGAGCATCGGGATCTCTTAGAGGATTTCGCCCAGGCGCTGCTGGACCGCGAGACGTTGGATGCCGCCGAGATCGGCGCCTTGGATGCGGGTGAGCCGCTCCCAGCGCTGCCGACAACGGACGACGCAGAAGCCCGTGAGTCGGCTTCGGCGCCTGAGACCTCCGATGAGGATTCCTCCGGCGAAGGTGGGGATGAAGTTGAAGCCCCAGCGGTTGAAGCCTCCTCAGAAGGGCAAGTCGAGGAGGGATCGAACGTCGAGGAGACCGGCGCCGATGAATCGAGCCCCGATACCGTCCGCACCCCAGTGGTGCAGCTCGGGGTCGAGGATGCGGAGGCGGGCGCCTCCAGCTAGCGGATAAAACGTGTCCCCACTCTGGAATCAGCTGCGGTTTTTCCTCCCGGGGTGGCTCGACCTTGTCGAGATCGTCATCGTCGCGTTTCTGCTGTACAGGGTTCTTCTCATTATTCAGAGGACCGCCGCCATGCAGATCCTCTTGGGACTGTTGGTGCTTGCGGTGACCTATCTGGTTTCCCAGGTGTTGAGACTGACGCTCATCGAGTACATCCTCGAGACCGTCTTCGAATACGGGGTGATCGCGGGATTGGTCGTCTTCCAGCCCGAGCTCAGGACGACCCTGAGCCGCCTCGGCCAGAGTCGACTGATCCGCCTAGTCAATCCGATGCAAGAAGACCAACTGATCGACGAGATCGTTCGGGGAGTCGAGGAGCTCTCGCGTAAGAAAATGGGGGCCATCATCGCGATCGAGCAGGAAGTGGGCCTGGACGAGTACGCGCAAAGCGGCAGCCGGGAGAGGGTGACGGTGTCGTCCGAGATGCTCCAGACTATTTTTACCCCCGGAAGCCCACTTCACGACGGTGCGGTCATCGTGGTAGGTGACGAGATCCGGGCTGCAGGCGCGATCCTGCCGCTCACCCAGTACGCCGTGGCCGATAAATCACTCGGTACCCGACACCGCGCAGCCATTGGCCTCAGTGAGGAGACTGACGCGCTGGTCGTAGTGGTCAGCGAGGAGACCGCGCGGGTATCGGTTGCCCAACGAGGTCGGCTCGAGAGGGACGTTGAATCGACGCGATTGAGAGAGATCCTCGGCGGCGCTCTTCCGGAGCGACAGATCGCCCTCGCACCCAATCTCACCTAGGTGCTTGCGGACCTTTCTGCAAGCCTAAAGACTGTCGCTTCGTATGACCTTAAAGTTGGTCTATGAATTTCCGGGGCGGCGCACTACATTGGCGCGTCTTTCTCGGAATGACCGTTGGCAAGCCTACGGTCTGAGGACCGCTGCACAAAGGAGCGTAGCTTGGACGCCAGTCAATACGATATTCTGTCGCTGTTCGCCGATGGCGGATTGATGATGTACCCACTGGTGCTTTGCTCGCTCATCGCGCTCGGCGTGATTATTGCGAAGGCGTGGACGCTCTATGTGGCCCACAGTAGCACACAGGCGGTCTTGGCCGAGGTCGACGAAGCTGCCCATGCCGGGCGGCTCGACGAGGCGCTCGAGTTGGCGTCTGCACGACCCGGGCCCGCCGCTGCGATCCTCGTTGCTGGTCTGCGAAAGATCAAGGCGGACGAGGTCGAGTTGGAGGAGATGACCCAGGCCATCAAGACGACTGGAACCATTGAGCTGGGCTTCTTGGAGCGCGGACTCGTCATTCTGGCGACAGTCGCCAACGTGGCTCCGCTCATGGGCTTCCTGGGTACGGTGGTCGGAATGATCCTGGCGTTTGCCGCCATCGAGGCGGCAGGTGACGTCGACCCGACCCTGGTTGCGGGTGGCATCAAGGTCGCGCTCTTGACCACGGCGACGGGACTGTTGATCGCGATTCCGGTCAACATCGCCTACAACTTCTTCGTCTCGCGGATCGACACGTTGATCATCGATATGGAGCAGGGTGCACAGAAGGTGCTCGATCTGGCGTATGCCCTCGGGGGCGGCAGCATGAGCACGGTGGGGGCCAGAGCGTCTACGCCGTCGGCGTATGCGGCACCGCCTGAAGCATCTGGATCTGGCGACGCCGGAGCTCCAGCAGAGTAGAGGAATCTTTCCGGCGCACCGCCGGTAGCTGGCACATACACGGGGGCTGAAGAATGGCCGTTCTGAACAACAAGAAGTCGAAGGTGAGCGACGAGGTCCCGACCTCATCGATGGCGGATATCGCTTTCCTGCTCCTGATCTTCTTTCTGGTGACGACGACGTTCCCCAAGGACAAAGGCCTGGCCATTGTCCTTCCGGAAGAGTCCGAGACCGTAGCGATCAACCAGAAGAACATCCTGCACATCATCATTCAGGCGAACGGTATCGTCGACCTGAAGCGTGGTGAGAGCCCGCAGGTCCAGCAGGTTAACCCTAGTCAGATCGAGGACATCTGGCGCCAGGACGTTACGGGGAACGACAACCTCATCGCCGCCGTGAAGACACACCCTGACGCGCCGTACAAGTACATGATCGACGTGTTGGACGCTCTGCACTCGGCGGGTGCCGAACGTATCTCCCTGCAGCTCTTGGAGGGTTAGCGGATATGGCGATGAAAGGCGGATTCTCGCGTAAGTCAAAGGTGTCGTCGGAAGTACCGTCGTCGTCACTGGCCGACATCGCGTTTCTACTTTTGATCTTCTTCATGGTCACAACGGTTTTCCAGAACGACAAGAACCGCGACATCGTCTGGCCGGAGGCCGAAGCCACCGAGAAGATCGACGAGAAGGTCAAGAACATCCTGAACATCTGGGTGGAGCGAGACGGCGGCGTATTTATCAACGACCGACCGTTCGCTATGGGGGACATCTCTGGGACGATCGGACCTCTGTATGCCGCGTCGGATCGCGCGTTGGTGATCTCGATTCGTGGTGACCGGGAAGTGACCTATAACACGATCGACCAGATTACGAAGCAGTTGGTTGCCGCAGGGGTAGTCCGTGTGGTCTTCGCCACGGAACTCGAGCAACGTATGACCAGGGAGAGACGATGAACGCTCAAGCTGTGCCATCCGAAGGTGGCATATCGGGCCTAGAGACCGAGAACGATCGGTTCAAGAGATCGTTCAGTTCGTGGTTCTGGGGATCGATGATCGCCGCTACAGTGGTCCACTTCGCGATCTTTCAGTTCTGGCCCACCCTGACGGCGGAGGACGTGTCGTTCACCGCTGAGGAACTCGAGACCATTGAGCTCCCGCCCGAAATCGAGATTCCGCCGCCACCCAAGTCGATCGCACGCCCGGCGACGCCCGTCATTTCGACAGCGACCGTAGACGAAGACATCACGATCGCGCCGACGACGTTCGAGGAAAACCCAGTAGAGGATCTCCCGCCGCCGCCGGCCGAAGAAAGCACGGATATTGCTGCTGCCCCGGTCTTTACACCGATGACGGTGAAGCCGGAGCTCAAGAACACCCGTGAGGTGATCGCCGCGATGATGCGTGCCTACCCGCCCATCCTCAAGGATGCGGGTATCGGTGGACAGGCCTTGGTTTGGTTCTTCATCGATGAGCGGGGCAGGGTTCTCGACAAGCGTATCTTTAGGTCTTCGGGCCATGAGCAGCTCGACGAGGCGGCCCTAGAGGTTGCGAGCGTTTACCAGTTTACTCCGGCGCTGAACCGCGACAAGATCGTCAAGGTTTGGCTCCAGATTCCGATTACCTTCGAGGTGCGGTAGCAGCCGGGTTCGAGGGTTCCGAATGGCGACCCCGCCGGCGTGGCCGGCGGGGTCGTTTTTTTACGAGTACAACTAACTAGTGATATGATGGAATGACCACGCCTGACTATGAGGCACGGCTTGAGCGCTCGCTCGGAGAAATCCGGGGAAGAATCGCTCGGGCCGCCGAACGAAGCGGGCGGGAGGCGGATCAGGTCACCTTGGTGGCAGTGACGAAGGCACATCCGCTTGCTGCGGTTCAGGCAGCGCTTGAGTATGACCTCACCGACCTGGGTGAAAACCGAGTGGACGACTTGGTCGATAAGGCGGCGACAATGGCCGATGACCGAGTGCGATGGCACATGATCGGACATCTGCAACGGCGTGTGGCGCCGCGACTGGTGGGTGTGGCGGGGCTGGTCCACTCGATTGACTCACTCAGGTTGGGACAGCGCCTATCCAACGCTGCGGAAGAGGCCGGACACAGACAGCATGTCCTGGTCCAGGTGAACACTTCTGGAGAACACAGTAAGGGCGGCCTTCCGGGGTCGATCGGAGAGGATCTTAGAGGTATTCTTTCGCTATCGGGGTTAGAGGTACGGGGCCTTATGACGATGGCGCCGTTCACCGACGACGAGCGCGTGGTACGGGGCACGTTTCGGGCCCTTCGCGAGCTCCGCGACGAACTCAGGCAGTTCGATGGCTTTGAAGGGAACGAACTCTCGATGGGGATGACCAACGACTTCGAGATCGCAATCGAGGAAGGCAGCACGATGATACGCCTAGGGACCGCTCTTTTCGGAGGACGCACCGCATGATCGACCTCACACCGCTAGATGTTCGTAAGAAACGAGGGGACTTCGCCAAGGCTCTCCGTGGCTACGAGGCCCAAGAGGTAGACGTGTTTCTCGAGTTGGTAGCTGAGTGCATGGAGGCCTTGGTAAAAGAGAACCTCCAACTGCGTGAACGCTCCGAAAGGCTTGGCGAACAGGTCAAAGGACAAGAGGGTCGGGAGCAGGCTGTCCAGGAAGCGTTGGTCACGGCCCAAGAGCTTCGCCAAGGGGTCAAGGAACAGGCCGAGCGCGAGGCCGCATTACTTGAGAGAGAGGCCTGTGGGCGTATCGAGAAAATGATGCAGGAGGCGGACGCACTGCTTAACGAGCGGCGGGCGGCCCTCGAGGAACTCGAGAGGCACCGCACCCGCTTTCTCAAGGCGTTCCGGACGCTACTCGAGAGAGAGATGGACTCGGTCGAGGTAGAGTCGGCCCGGACCCCGCTCGGGGAGGGTGTGCTCGACTTTGAATTGGGCCGGGGAAGTTGGTCGACCGAGGGCGATGCGGAGGAGTTGACCGCCGCCGATGTGAACGGCGAGGCTGAGGACGGTGCGGAGGAATCCGAGGGTGGCGCGGCGTCGGAGGAAGAGGTGCTCGACCCCACGTCGGAAATGAGCCCGGAAAATGCGCTCTGGCTCTCCTCGATCTTGAAGCGGGATCAGCAGGGAACTGAGTGAGCATGGAGTGGGATCGAATCCAGGAAAGCACCCAAGCGATTCGAGATCGTGTTGCGGATTCGCCATGCATCGGGATCGTCTTGGGTACGGACCTAGGCGCTCTAGCGAATGAGATCGAGGTCGACCATTCCATCTCGTACGAAGACATTCCGCATTTTGGAGCCCCGACGGTAGAGAGCCACTCGGGCCGCCTGTTGTTCGGCACGTTGGAGGGGCAGCCCGTCGTTGCCATGCAGGGCCGATTTCACCTCTACGAAGGTCATTCGGCTCGCGATGTTACGCGTCCGATACGGGTCATGGGACAGCTCGGCGTCGAAACTCTGGTGGTTTCGGGAGCAGTAGGAGTCATGAATCCGTTATGGGAGCGCGGAGACCTAGTCGTCCTCGACGACCACATCAACCTCCTGGGCGACAACCCGTTGATCGGTGAGAACCTCGATGAGCTGGGACCGCGATTCCCCGACATGTCGGAGCCCTACGATCAGGCGCTCCAAGAGCTCACGATGGCCGCGGCGTTGGAATTGTCGATCCCGCTCCGCCGAGGTGTATATGCGGCCGTGGTCGGACCCAACCTCGAGACCCGGGCTGAGTACCGAATGCTTCGAGGTATGGGCGCCGATGTAGTGGGCATGTCGACGGTGCCAGAGGTAATTGTCGCCCGGCATATGGGGATTAGGGTACTAGGCCTCTGCATCGTTACCGATCAGTGTCTTCCCGACGCCCTCGAAGTCGCTGACATCGACACGATCGTCGCAGTGGCTATGGGGGCTGAGCCGAGGCTAACCAAACTCATCCGAGCCGTGATCGCTCGGATCTGATATAGAGGCCTGTTGAAGGAGTACAGTGGGTCGCGCGCAGGGGTCTTGCGGGGCTCAGACTAGGCACGACGACGAGTCGTAGCAGGGCTACGGCGAGGAGGAGAGACAACGTATGAGACCGCAAGCCCCCTGCGCCCTCCGGGTTAAGGCGGCGAGGGCCCATCGCGGGTGTTGGCGCTCCTACCCGATACTTGAGCATCGCGTCGTTGCGCCGCCTACACGCTGGACCCTCGGCGCTCCTAACGCGACCCGCTGTACTCCTTCAATAGGCCTCTAGGTAAATCGATGCCATATCCTGAAATACCGGACACCCTTCTTGCGCTCGAAGAAGAGACGCTCGGCCGTTGGCGCGATGAAGACCTCTTCAAGAAGACACTCGAGGCGACTGAGGAGGGAGAGCCATTTGTTTTCTTCGAGGGGCCTCCGACCGCGAACGGAAAGCCCGGCCTGCACCATATCATCAGCCGAACCATCAAGGATTTGGTGTGTCGACTGCGGACTATGGAGGGCAGGAGCGTTACGCGAATCGCAGGTTGGGATACCCATGGGCTTCCCGTCGAAATCGAAGCGGAGAAAAGACTAGGGATCAGCGGCAAACCAGAGATCGAGGCGCTCGGGATCGCGGAGTTCAACGAGGCCTGTCGGAGCTCGGTCTTCACGTATAAAGAGGACTGGGAGAACCTCTCTGAGCGTATCGGATACTGGCTCGACTATTCGCGGCCGTATGTCACTTTCCATCGGGGTTATGTGGAGAGTGTTTGGTGGATACTAAAGCAACTCGCCGATCGCGGACTCCTCTACAAGGGGTACAAGAGCGTTCCGTATTGCCCGCGTTGCGGGACGGCCCTCAGCTCGCATGAGGTGGCCCAGGGTTATAAAGACATCGAAGACGCGTCGCTACACTTCCTGTGTCAGTGGCTGACGGAGGACGGCGCGCCGGATCCTGAAGGCCGCGCGTTCGTCGTGTGGACCACCACCCCCTGGACCGTGCCCTCGAACACGGGGCTCGCAGTCCACCCCGATCTTACATACGTCCAGGTAGACCGGGATGGTCAGGCATTTGTGCTGGCGGAGGACCGACTCGACGCCGTGATGGGCGAGGGAGCCGAAGTGGTTCGCCGGTACACGGGTGCCGAGCTCGCCGGGGTTCGGTACGCCCGCCCGCTCGACCTGGTGGCTATGCCGAGCGACGCCCAGAACGGTTGGACCGTAGTCAACGAGGACTTCGTCAGCTCCGAAGACGGCACAGGTATCGTGCACATGGCGCCCGCTTTTGGTGCCGACGACTACGCGGCGGGACAACGCCACGGACTTCCGATGCTCAGACCGATTGACGATGCCGGGTGCTTCTTGCCCGAGGTAGAGATGGTCGGGGGCATGTTCGTAAAGGATGCCGACGCACCGCTCGTCGAAGCGCTGAAGAGTAATGGCAATCTGTTCCGTTTCGGAACTGCGGTGCACTCATACCCGCACTGTTGGCGGTGTGAATCTCCTCTTCTGTATCTCGCTAGGAATTCGTGGTTCGCGGCCACGTCGACTCTTAAGGACGAGATGCTGGCGAACAACGCTGCCGCCAACTGGTTCCCTCCCGAGGTGGGCGAGGGACGGATGGGGGAGTGGCTCAGGGGCAATGTAGATTGGGCGCTCTCCAGGGACCGGTATTGGGGCACACCGCTTCCGGTGTGGGTTTGTGATGCGCAGGACGACCACTTGGAGTGGATCGGCAGTTTCGAGGAGTTGGAGAAACAGGCGGGCCCGCTGGGGGACGACTTCGATCCCCATCGCCCCTACATCGACGAGCATACCTGGGCGTGTGCCCAGTGCGACGGCACGATGAAGAGAGCGCCCGAGGTGGTCGACGCCTGGTTCGACTCGGGATCGATGCCGTTCGCGCAGTGGCATTATCCCTTCGAGAACGACGACGAGTTCAAACGGCACTTCCCCGCCGACTTCATCTGTGAAGGCCTCGACCAGACCCGGGGTTGGTTCTATTCCCTACTCGCCATATCGACGATGCTGGACAGGGGACTGCCGTTCAGGAATGTGGTCGTAAATAACTTGATCCTCGATGCCGAGGGTCAGAAGATGTCGAAGTCCAAGGGGAACACCGTCGATCCGTGGGATGCGATCGGGGAACACGGGGCCGACGGCATTCGCTGGTACTTCATTACCGCCAGCAATCCATGGGTCCCCAAACGGTACAATCCGACCGCCGTCCAAGAAAGCACACGCAAGTTTCTGGACACCGTGTTCAACACATACCGATTCTTCACCTTGTACGCCAACGCTGAAGGATGGGCGCCTTCGGATGCCGATCCCGAACCAGCGGACCGCAGCCTCCTGGATCGATGGCTGCTGTCTCGACTCTCGTCTGTGGTGGCTGAGGTCCGTGAGGAGTTGGACGCCTATCAACTGACGAGGGCCTATCGGACTCTGGGAGATTTCGTCAGCGAAGAGTTGTCGAACTGGTATGTAAGGCGCTCCCGCCCGCGGTTCTGGGGGAACACGGACGAAGGGGATGCCCGAGCCGCATACAGGACACTGTGGGAGGCGCTCCGTACCGTTTGCCTGTTAACGGCTCCGGTTACGCCGTTCGTGTCCGACTGGATCCACCAGGGGCTGACCGAAAGCAGCGTACATCTGCAGTCATTTCCAGAGGCGGATGCCAGCGGTATCGACCAGGAGCTCGAAGACGAGATGGCCGCCGTCCGCGCGCTAGTCTCCCTAGGGAGAGCTGCCCGGGAAGAGGTGAATATTCGAGTGCGACAGCCCCTCGGGCGCTTGTTTGCCGTGCTTCCGGGCGAAGTCGAAATTCGCCCGGAAGTCCTCGACCTCCTTCGGGCAGAACTGAACGTAAAAACGGTCGATTTCATGGAGTCGGCTGAGGGGCTAGTGTCGCTTGTCGCAAAGCCGAATTTTAAGGCTCTGGGCCCTCGTTTCCAGAAGAACTCCGAGCTCGCGGCCACGGCCATTCGGGGCCTGTCGCCCGAGGCACTGAGTGCCTATCGAAATGGGGAGAGTGTCTCGATCGACGTAGCCGGAAGCACCGTGGAACTTGCCGCTGAGGACCTCGAGGTGACGGAGGAATCGAAGGGCGACTTCGTGGTCCGGTCTGAGAACGGCTATACGGCGGCATTGGATCCGGTTCTCGACGATGACCTACGCGAAGAAGGGCGCGCAAGGGAGCTGGTCAACCGCATCCAGCGTCTCCGCAAGGATAGCGGCCTGGAGATCACCGATCGTATCAGGCTCGCCATTTCGGGGCCACAAGAGATTCGATCCGCAGCGGACCGCTTCCGGGAATTCATCTCGGGAGAAACGCTGGCGGTTAGCCTCACTCTCGGCGCCGAGCCCGAACAGGACCTAGAAGCGAAGTTGAACATCCAGGTCGATGACCTGGAAGCGGTCATTGCGTTGAGCCGGGAGTCCGTGGGCGATGGCGGGGGAGCTCCGGACGCCACTGAAACCGCGGACTGAATGACCGCTGAGGAACGCATCAAGACCCTGACCGTCTGTTGTGACGGGGACCGACTGGACGCCTATGTGGCGGACCACCTCGACCTTTCCCGAACCCGGGTCCAGGCCCTTCTCGAGGACGGCATGATCCTTCTGGATGGGGCGTTGGCGAAGAAGTCCGAGCGGCTGGAGGCAGGCCAACAGATCGAGGTACGGGTGCCGCCGCCGGAGCCGCTGACCATTGAGGCCGAGGACATCCCCCTTGATGTTCCGTACGAAGACAGCTCGCTCCTGGTTGTGAACAAGGCGGCGGGGATGGTGGTCCATCCCGCACCGGGGCACTCGACGGGGACGATGGTCAATGCCCTCTTGGCGCACGCCACGGACCTCTCCGGCATCGGTGGGAAAATACGTCCGGGCATCGTTCACCGTCTGGACAAGGACACCTCTGGACTCATGGTGGTGGCGAAAACCGACGTAGCGCATCATGCCCTTTCCGAAGCGCTGCAACGACGTGAGATTAAGCGTCTGTATATGGCGGCGTCTTGGGGACATCTCTCGGAGTCTCCGCTTGAAGTGGAAGCGCCGGTGGGTCGGGATCCGGCCAATCGGCAGCGGATGGCAGTGGTTGAGGGCGGGCGCAGAGCGGTCACTCACTTCCGTGTGGTCGAGCGCTGGCCGGGGGCAGAGCTGTTGGAGGTAGCCCTTGAGACCGGACGAACCCATCAGATCAGGGTTCACCTTGCCCATGTCGGCCATCCTGTAGTCGGGGACTCCGTTTACGGAGTGGGGTGGGAGCGTGGGATCGGCGGGAAGGCACGCCAGTGGGCGCAATTGCTGAAGAAGCGGGTATCAAGGCAGTTCCTACACGCATGGCGGCTCTCCTTCCAGCATCCTGTCAGTGGCGAGACTCTGCGGTTCGAGTCACAGCTCCCTGAGGAGTTGAGTTCGTGTGCCGAGTGGGCACGATTGGAAGAGGGAATATGAGCGAGGTAGACGTACACCTGTGGTAGCAACGGATCTGGATCCGAGATTCACCTTCGACTGCGAGCTGGCGGTCGAGGCCGATCCGCGGCTTGGCGACGACATCTACATCAAGCTAGGCGCGATCGCCCTCGAGATTTCTCAGACGGGTGAGGCCGGCGTTTTGTGGCGGCGAGCTCTGGAGATCAATCCGGAGAACCATTCCTTGCAGGCTAAACTCGACCAGATCGGGGCGTCTGCAGGAACGTGATCGCCGGAGTCCTGGTCCTCATTCTCGGGATCGGGCAGGACACTCCGCAGCAGGGGCTCGAGAGGAGCGGTCAGCTCCAAGGTGAAAGGGTCACCGTCTCATTCATGCGGCCTGATTCGGGCAAGGCCGTCCGCGTGCTACAGGCGCTCGAAACGGCACCCCCTCTACCCGGACTTCCGTTGGGGATACCGAGCGGTGCCCTCTTGCACCTGGCGACCGACGAGGCGGATTTTAACCGATTGACGGGTGGCCGAGCCCCTGAATGGGGAGCCGGTGTCGCTCTACCCGACGTGTCCACCATCGTCATGCCCGCCTTCGTGTCGGAGCGGGGCCGTGGATGGAGTGACCCTCGTGTACTACGGCACGAGTGGGCACATATCGGTCTGCACCAGCACTTGAGAGGACTCCGGGTGCCTCGCTGGTTCTCCGAGGGATATGCACAGTGGGCTAGTGGTGGTTGGGACGCGTCCGAGGGTTGGAAGCTCAGGTTGGCGCTGGCCACAGACCGAAATCCGCTGGATTCGCTCGCTCTATCTTGGCCCCGTGACCAGGCGAGGGCGCAGACGGCCTATCTGCTCTCGGCTACCACAATTGAATATCTGGTAGTACACAGCAGCCCACGGGGGCTGGAGGTCCTATTGGCCCGTTGGAAGGAGACCGGGCACTTCGAACGAGCGTTTCGGTCCACGTACGGGGTTACGACAGCCCAGTTCGAGGAGGATTGGCGGAAGTACGTGACGGACCGATATGGCTGGGTGTTCGTATTGTCCCACTCCGCCGTGTTCTGGATGTTCTTGAGCCTTGGGTTGGCCGCGATGGTCGGGGTACGCCGTAGGGTGCGCCGAGAGCGCCTGGCGCGCTTGAGGGCTTTAGACGTCCCAGACGAGCCGAGTTTTTGGCTCGACGTGCCTCGCGAGGGTGACTCATTGGGACCTGACCCCGACGGGTCGGAGTAAGAGTACTCCACCCCCTTTTGGACCAAAGAGGAGAATCTTTGTCTCGCATTCTGCTCGTCGACGACGACGACGACACCCGTTCGGTCGTTCGGACCAAGCTCAAGCATTCCGGCTACGACGTAGAGGAGGCCGAAAGTGCCGAGGCCGCGCTCGGCAAAGTGAAGTCGTTCGATCCTGCACTCGTCATCACCGATGTGCGGATGGACGGGATGACTGGGCTGGAACTCCTAAACAGGATCCGGGAATCCCTCGACGGGGTCGATGTGATCGTCATGACGGGCCACGACTCGATGACCTCGGCAGTCGAGGCTATGAAGTCCGGCGCGTTCGACTACTTGGTCAAGCCGGTGGGGCTCAAGGAGCTTGAGGCCGTAGTCGAGCGCTGCATCAGCGAACAAGAATTGGCACGCGCCGCCGCGGCCGACCCAGAACCCGAAGCGACAGACAGCGGCGGGGCGGATACCGTAGTCGGTCGCGATCCACGCATGATCGACATCTACAAGATGATCGGCGTACTGTCCCGCAACCGTGCCACTGTACTCGTGCGCGGGGAAACCGGCACGGGAAAGGAAATGGTGGCCCGAGCGATCCACAATCACTCGCTGCATTCTGCCGAGCCGTTTGTGGCGGTGAATTGCACGGCGCTCACGGATACGCTGTTGGAGTCGGAACTCTTTGGACATGCGCGAGGTGCGTTCACAGGTGCGGTCGCGAACAAGAAGGGGTACTTCGAGCTAGCGGGGCGGGGGACCATCTTCCTCGACGAGATCGGTGATACTTCGCCCGATTTCCAATCGAAACTCCTTCGCGTCCTACAGGAACGTCAGTTCTATCCGGTCGGGGGGGAACAGCCGAAGCGCACGGAAGCCCGTGTCGTCGCCGCCACGCACCAACCGATGGAAGAGCTCGTTTCAGAGGGAGGGTTCCGCGAGGACCTCTACTTCAGGCTGCGAGTCGTAGAGATCGTGGTACCGAGTCTGCGAGAGCGACGAAACGATATTCCTCTGTTGGCCGGTCACCTTCTTGGCCGGATTCGCGGTGAGACCAGCAGTGACGTGCGACAGATCTCAGACGCGGCGATGGAGCAGTTGATGGCCCACGATTGGCCGGGCAATGTGCGTGAACTCGAAAATGCCCTCACAAGAGGCGCGATCGTCGCTCGGGGTCCGGTGGTCGGACCTGAGCACCTGGCTCTCGGCATGCCTAGGGACGGATCAGCTGCGAAGGCGGAAGCCGCGCCCGTCCAGGCTGGTGAAATGACCTTGGACGGAGCCATCGAACGGCAGGTTCGTCGGGTGCTCGAAAGCTGCGGCGGCAACCAGACCGCGGCTGCAGGACTGTTGGGAATCTCTCGTTCCCGGCTTGCTCGATATGTAGAACGCTTCGGCCTTTGAGTATGGGCCGGTTGACCCGGGTCTCCCGGTAAAATAGGATTTTGTCCATGGCCAAGAACAAGAAGTCAACATCGGGTGGGGCGGCTCAGAGGGCTTCGCTCCAGTTTTCGAGGATCAACGTCGCGTTTGGAGTAGGAGCGCTGCTGACGATCACGCTCGGATACTGGTTCCTCGCCCAGGGATCGATCACGATGGCGCCCATCCTTCTGGTGATCGGTTACGTGTTTCTCGTGCCCCTGGCCATCATCCTCTAGAAGCGACGGATGATCCCCGGCTTCACTTTCTCGGAGCTGGCCTCGTCACCACCCTCGTCTGCGTGAATTGGCGGTGGCCATCCTTGGACTTGTGGAAGCCGTAGCCGCTCTGCCGGGCCCCAACCCATGGAGTGCCCGCGGCGCCGCCAGCGGCCCTGTTGATTCCGATCATGCCCGCCGTCAGCCGCCTGGCGACGCCGGCCGTCTGCTCATCGTCTTCGCCAAAGACGACCGCTCCCAATCCGAAGTGTGTCGCGTTAGCCCGATTGATCGCGTCTTCTTCAGAGGCCACTCGGGTCACGCAGGCCACCGGTCCGAAGGTTTCGTCCTTGGCGATCGCCATCTCTTCGGTAACGCCCGTAAGGATGGTCGGCGTGATGAAGTTGTCGTGGTGGCCTGAGCCGCCGGAAAGGACGGTCGCGCCCTCCTCGACGGCCTTTTCGAGCTGTCCGAGTACGTGGTCTCTCTGCTGAGCATTCACCATCGGGCCCACACCGACCCCTTCTTCGAGACCGTCTCCTTGCTTGATGCTCTCGCCGACCTCCACCATCAGCGACTCGAACTGATCGGCGATCGACTCAGGAACAAAAATTCGCTCGGTGCTCACGCATACCTGGCCGGCGTTCCTAAAGCTGTTCCAGGCTGCGAACTTGGCCGCCTTCTGGAGATCAGCACTCTCTAGCACGACCATTGGGTCCTTGCCGCCGAGTTCCAAGATGACTCGCTTCAGCTCACCGCTCGCGGCTCGCAGAATGTGCTTTCCGGCCTCCCTGGAACCCGTGAAAGCGATTAGGTCCACGTCGCTCTCGACCAGTCGCTTGCCCTGGTCGTCGGCGCCGTGTACAACCTGGAGAACGTCGGCCGGTAGGGCGGCGTTCAGCACGTCGGCATAGGCCTGGCCACACAGCGCCGTCTCTTCGGACGGCTTGAGAATCACAGTGTTTCCTGCGGCCAAGGCCGGGAGCACCATCCAGTGGGGCATCGACATCGGGAAGTTCCAAGGCGTGATCGCAGCACATACTCCGAGGGCATCGTGAAACACCGTGGAATTGTTTCGACCGTCTTCGAAGGTCTCTGGAGCCAAGGCCTCACCGATCTCTTCGAGCTCGTGTGCCACATGGGCCAGAGATTTCGCCTCCCCAACACCCTCGGCTAGCGGTTTGCCCATCTCCTCGGTGATGAGGCGCCCCAGGTCGTCGGCCCGTTCGGCGAACGCTTCGGACGCCTTCGCCAGCAGCCGGGCCCGCTCAGCATGGCCGAGGGCCTCCCAGGCCGGCTGGGCAGCCCGCGCTCGGTCGACGATCGCAGGAATGTCGTCGGGCGACGTGATCGGTACCTCTCCCACGAGGTCTCCGTTGGCCGGGTTGTATGACTTCAGAGTTTCCATGAGAGATCTCGGCTGGCGGGTGCAGGCCTACTGAGCGAACGAGAAAGATGGCCAAGCTAGCAGCACCGCGCTATCCGTCCCTCCCCGGCTCCACATCGCGCCCGAGCCTTGCCAGGTGAGCATGCCGGCAGCTCGGAGGCCTCGTGAAAGCCCACCTCGCCGTTGCCGGGGTCAAGAAGCTGGGTTCAACGACGGAAGATCAAGAAGGCATTGGCGCAACGCGGGCGGCGCACGGTGATAAGAGAAGTAGGCGAGATGCTCTAGCGGGGAGAGTGGTCGAAGCGCTTGGGGAGTTGGAGCCCCATGACGGTAGGCGTCGTGCAGGACATCTACACTCAGGCCGACGAGGAGACTACCTTGAAGGTCGTATTCGACGCCGGGCAGTTGCGAGCCGCCCGATGAATACCAGCCCCAAAAACAACCCAGCAGGGTTGGAAGTACCCACGGGCGGTTAGCTCAGTTGGTTCAGAGCGCCTGGTTTACACCCAGGAGGTCACAGGTTCGAATCCTGTACCGCCCACTAGAGAAAACCCAGTAATTAAGCCTGTTCTGGCGCGTTCGATCTATTTCTGTACACGCCTCTTTTTCGGATTGCATCCCTATTGCATCCGGCCGAGACGGAGAATTATCAGCTTCGCTAGTATATCCACGGAGCTGGTTGAAGTAGCCACCGGCCCTGAGGCACGATAGCCGGGTGTGCTCTGCGACCGGGCGGCTCAGATCGAAACGGACCTAGTCCGGGGCCCGTAGGGTTATGAGTAACGTGGGCACGACCCACAAGGACTCAAAAGCAAGGATTCGACGATGTTAGGGTTGATCGGCTTAGGTATAGCGTCGGCGGTGGGAGTCGTGGGACATTTGAAGTCCCGAAAGTTCGTGGGTCGCAAGCTGCGGTTCACCAGCCTGGTGGAGAAGCCCGGTATCGGTCTCGCAGCGGGAGTCGCCGCGACGATCGTGGCGTCTCCGGTGGTTGCGATCCTCCCCTTGGTCGGTGTCAGCACGGCTTTGGCGTTCGGTGTGGGCGTGGGGACGGGCGTCTCATTGGGTGTTTTCGACGCAAAGAGGCCGCTCTTGGACGACTGACTCAGGTTCCCGCCCGCATAAGGAGAGCGCCTCGCCGGACTGGATCCGGCGAGGCGCTTTTTCTTGCCCACGTTCGGTGCCCGGGCGCTGGTCCTCGGACCGGGCAGGCGGCTCGGGTTCGACGAGATGGCTCCATCAGAGACCGAGGGGGTTCTAGCCGCGACGGGACTGGCCGTGAATGTGATGCTGAGGGGATTGCGCGGCCCGGTGTCACGCGGGAGTCTAGTACCTCGGAAAGTGTGAACAGAGGAGAGTGCCATGCGGAGATCACTAGTGTCGGTTGCGGCCTTGGTGACGCTCGGAGGGTGCCAGGCGCCCACGGAACAGCCGAACTTTTCTGCGGTTTTTGATGGGTCCGGGGGACGCTGGGTCGATCTCAGCTACAGCTATTCCGAAGAAACGATCTACTGGCCGACGGCCGACGGCTTCCAGCTGGACGAGGTGGCTTACGGCGAGACGGAGTTCGGCTATTTCTACAGCGCCTATAACGTATCCACGGCGGAGCACGGTGGGACGCATCTGGACGCACCCATCCACTTCTCCTGGGAAGGGATGGCTGTGGACGCGATTCCCCTGGACCGGCTGATCGCTCCGGCAGTCGTCGTCGATGTATCGGCGTCGGTCACGCCGGATTACCTAATCACATCAGAAGACCTTCAGGCGTGGGAGGACGACCACGGTCGTATCCGCGACGGCTCGATCCTCCTCTTCCGGACCGGCTGGGGAGATCGATGGCCTGACCGACTGAGCTATCTGGGTACAGAGATGACCGGCGCGGATGCGGTACCCGAGCTCCACTTCCCGGGCATACACCCTGATGCGACCCAGTGGATCGTCGACCAACGAAATGTCGCGGCGGTGGGGATCGATACTCCAAGCATCGACTACGGACAATCCTACGACTTCGCGACCCACGTGATTCTCTATTCGTCCAACACTCCGGGATTCGAGAATGTCGCGAACTTGGGAGAGCTCCCGGAGTCGGGCGCCTTCGTGGTGGCGCTACCGATGAAGATTGCCGGCGGCAGTGGTGCGCCGCTGCGGATCGTCGCTTTCATTCCCTCTGGAGCGGACGGGACATGATCTCTCCGGGAAAGGGCATATCCCAAGTCCGCATCTCGAGACTCACGGATGGCCGCCTACAGGAGCGAAAAGACGTGGTGGCGGTCGAGGAGCCTCTCGAAATCCGGGTCGAGTTCACGAGGGATGGGGTTCGAAGTACGGTGCCGGTCTCCATAACCATGCGCACGCCGGGGAACGACTTCGAACTAGCAGCCGGGTTTCTTTACGGCGAAGGTATTTTACAGAACCGGGACGAAATCACGGAGATCGATTACTGCCAGGGTGACGAAACGCAGACCTATAATATCGTCCAGGTCAGACTACGTCCTGAGACGGAGTTCGACCCGGATGCTCTGGATCGGAATTTCTACATGACCTCGAGCTGTGGCGTTTGTGGGAAGGCGTCCCTCGAGGCGGTGGAGATGGGGGGGTGCGAGCCCCTGCCCAATGAAGGGCTCAAGGTCGCCGCAGACCTTTTCACTGGACTGCCCGAAATCCTTCGAGCTGGCCAGGGACTGTTCGACCGCACTGGCGGGATCCATGCCGCGGGCCGGTTCGACGAGTCCGGGCGGTTGCTGTCGCTCAAGGAAGACGTGGGTCGCCACAACGCGGTCGACAAGGTCGTGGGCGAGGCGTTCCTGGCTGGAGAACTGCCTCTCGGACGGACCATTCTAGCCGTCTCGGGCCGTGCCTCGTTCGAGATCATGCAGAAGGCCGTGGTGGCCGGTATCCCCGTTGTCGCAGCGGTAGGCGCCCCGTCCAGCCTCGCGGTAGAGCTCGCCCACACGTTCAACATGACGCTGCTGGGCTTCACGCGTGCCGAGGGATTCAACATCTACGCGGGTGCGGGGCGGGTCGCGGGGTGACCAGGTCGAAGGCCGTGTTTGGGGTGGTTCTAGCCGGGGGTGCGAGCCGTCGCTTCGGGCGTCCCAAGGCGCGGGCCGAAATCGACGGCTCATCCTTGGCGGAGCGAAGCGTTGGTACGCTTCAGTCAGCCGGCCTTCCGGTCGGGATGGTCACTGCGGACGAGGATCTCGCTAAATCACTGGGTGTCCCGTCACGCCGGGACATCGAGGCTGGTTTGGGTCCTCTCGGGGGGCTTTGGACGGCGCTGGAGTGGGCGGAGGAGCGCCGCGAGACCGCCGTCTTCCTCCTCGGATGTGACATGCCTCTAGTCACCTCCGATCTGGTCCGGCTCGTCATGGACCGCTCCGGACCCGCGGTCGCGGCGGCTCCGATGGGCCCCGGTGGCGTGCAACCCCTTTGCGCGCTGTACACGCTGGCTTGTCTACCGGAGGTTCGAAAGATAGCCCTCTCCGAAGATCGGTCGTTGCACGGACTCCTCTCCGCTGTGGAAGCAGTGGAGATCGGCGAAGGTGAGGTGGGCTCGGTCTCAGATCCGGCGACCGTCTTCTGGAATGTGAATACGGAGGCGGACGGCGTGCGTGCGGCGGAGCTGCTCTCTTCGACCCTCGGGGGTGGGCGATGACAGACTCCGACACCGGATCGGCCATGCAGCCTCCGGTCGTAAGTGTCGTCGGGTTCAAGGACAGCGGTAAGACGTCTGTTGCAGTTGGGCTGATTGCCGCGCTCCAGAGCCGGGGGAGACGGGTCATGGCCGTCAAACACGGCCACCGGTTCGAGGTCGATACGCCGGGTACGGATTCATGGCGGTTGCGGCACGAGGGCCGGGCGAGCCGCGTTGTTCTCGCAGGTCCCGAGGACTTGGTAGTGATGGGGGAGTGGGGACCCGAAGGTGAGCCTACCCTCGCCCAGGTGGTGCGTCGCTTCGTTGCCGATGCCGATATCGTCGTGGCGGAAGGATACAAGCAAGCTCCGGTCCCCAAGATCGAAGTCCATCGCGCCGCGACCGGCAACCCTCCCATCTACCAAGCGGCGGGAGAGGGCTCGGAGCTGTTCCTGGCCATGGTTACCGACGCGATCGGATTGGAATTGCCGATTCCGGTGTTCGACCTGAATGCTCCGGATCTATCGGAAGGACTGGCTGATTTGGTCGAAGAGGCGCTTTGTTGAAGTAGACAGGTGCTCACGGAGAGCGACAGGCTTAGCTTCGGGCACGGAGAGGGCTCTGGCCCGATCGACAAGGCGGAAAGGAACGATGGCCTCTAGCGGCGTACCAAAGGTGGGTCGGTCCGGATGGATGCTCTCTCTGGGAGTCTCATTCGTGGCGCTGCTTGCCCTCGCCCTGATCCCCTGGTTCCTCGAGCGGCAACAGGCGGACCTCGAGAGAGACCTCGACGTGTTCGCCGAGGCTCGGCCGCTCATCCCGGAGATCGCTCTTTCGCACGCCAATCAGATGATGAGAGTGGAGCAGTATGTGGCGTCCGGCGACTCGACCTTCTTGGGGCTGTACAGGGAGGACCTCCAGAAGGAGACAGCGCGGCTGAATGAACTCGAGCAGGTGATCGGAGAGATGCCCGATCCGTTCCGCTACCTACGGGAACTCAGTCAGCTCGAGATGAGCATTGGCGATTGGCAGGTGCTTCATGCGCCTCTGATGGCGGGTGGGGACATCGGAATCGGACCCGAGGACTTCGGTGACCGACTCGAGGACGATCGCGTACGATACGAAGCGGTACGGTCGGAAACACGGGCCTTCGAAGATCGCCTCATCCGAGAAGCCGCGGCGGCGGCCATTCGATGGGACCGCCAGGCCCTCATTCAGCTTTGGGTCACACTAGGCACCATCGTGCTGGCGATCGTGGGGGCCGCCGCCTTGGGCCTGGTTGGGTACCGGCTCCAAGAGTTGGTGCGAAACGAGACCAGTCGCCGTCAGGAGACCGTGGCGGCCCGTCGAGGTCTCAGGGCCGTCCTGGGGGGAACCGGCGACGTGCTGGTGGGCCTGGATCATGAGGGGCGATGCACATTCCTCAACGATGCCGGTGCAGAGTTGCTCGGTTATTCGCCGAGAGAACTCCGCGGTCAGCTGGTGCACGCGCTCATTCACCACACACGGACGGATGGTACATCCCACCCCGCAGAGGAGTGCCCCGTGCGGACCTCACTCGCCACGGGAGAGACCGTGCGCGTCCTCGACGACGTGATCTGGCGGAAAGATGGATCCTCGTTTCCCGTGCAACTCAGCGTGAGCCCCATGAAGGATGGCCTCGAAGTCAAAGGCGTGGTGCTTACGCTGACCGACATGACCGAAATGCGCGAGGCAGAGGAGGCTCTGCGCGCTGCCGTCCGTGCTCGAGATGAAGTCCTTGCAGTGGTTTCGCATGACTTAAGGAATCCGGTGGGGACGATCTCGGCGGCGGCTGAACTCCTCGCCGATGTCCCCTTGCCCCCTGAGAGTCGGCGCGAGCATCTCGAGATCATTGACAGGGCGGCCGACCGCATCAACCGCCTGATCCAGGACCTCTTGGATGTCGCCCAAATTGAGGCGGGTCAACTATCGGTGTGGCAAGAACGGATCGAGGCGAGCGGTGTGTTGGATGAGGCGATAGCGTCGGCGCGTGCCCGGGCGGAGGATGAGGGGGTGACCCTGAGCGGGACGGTCGATCCCGATCTACCGAGCGTGCATGCTGATCGTGACCGTATTCTCCAGGTCCTGTCGAATCTCATCGTGAACGCCCTCAAGTTCACCCCGGCCGGGGGAGAAGTGACCGTCACCGCTTCCGGCTTGGAGGGTGGAGTGCTCGTCTCGGTGCGGGACAACGGACCTGGGATTGAACCCGAGATGCGCGACCATCTTTTCGACCGGTTCTGGAAGGGTCATCGCTCCGGGGGCGGTGGGGCCGGCCTGGGTCTAGCGATCGTTGATGGTATTCTTGCGGCCCACGGAGCAAAGGTTCGGGTCGAGACAGAGGTGGGCGCGGGAACCTGCTTCTCGTTCGTACTGCCGCCCTATGTGGAGACCAAGCCGGCCTGACGTATCGTGGGCGTCAGGCCTGTGGCGGTGCGTCTTGGCTAAAGCCCAAGGCCTCACAGGAGTTGCGCACGACCGAGGCGTAGTCGGCGTCAAGTGCCAACCGCACAGAGTCACCGGTCGAGTAGGGTTGGTTGGTCGGCAAATGCACCGTGAGCGACCGTTGGCCGCCCGCACTGGTCGGAATCTCGACCTCAGCCTCCACGTTGCTCCCCGTGAACGTGGTCGACGTAATCTTGCCGTGGAGCGCTCCGTGTTCGGCGGGCTCGAAACCCTCTGGCCTGACCGCGACCATCACGGGTGCACCGTCCGCTAACCCGGACCGGTCGACTCGGCAAAACGATCCAAAGTCCGTCAGCACGCACCCGTCGACGCCCTGAATCAAGCCCTTCAATAGGTTTGTATGGCCGACAAACGTGGCTACGAAAATCGACTCCGGATGCTTGTAAATTTCCTGAGGCGTCCCCATCTGCTCGAGGCGCCCTTGATTCATGACCGCGACTCTGTCGGAGATAGCCATGGCGTCACGCTGATCGTGACTCACCAGCACACAGGTGATGCCCGCCGAGCGCAGGCTGCCCACGACCTCATCCCGCACGTTGTCCCGCAGGTGGGCATCCAGGTTGCTGAAAGGCTCGTCCATCAGCACGACGACTGGTTCGGGAGCGATCGCTCTCGCCAAAGCGACGCGCTGTTGCTGCCCGCCTGAGAGTTCGTGCGGATAACGGTCGAAGTGATGCGACAGATCCAGAAGCTTCAGTACACTCTTCGCTCGAGGAGCACGGTCCGCTGCGCGACGCATGTGGAGTCCGAACATGACGTTCTCGCCGACCGTGAGGTGCGGAAAGAGCGCGTAGTCCTGAAAAACCATTCCGACACCCCGATCTTCGGGCGGGACAAAGCAACCGTTACCTGAAACGGACCGGTCGAGAATCCGGACTTCACCTTGATCGGGTGACTCGAAGCCGGCAATCAAGCGAAGCGTGGTCGTTTTACCGCATCCGCTCGGCCCCAATAGCGTCAGGATCTCGCCTTGCCGAACATCCAGCGATACATCGACCAAGGCCTCTACGGGCCCGGGCCAATAGCGCTTTCCCACATTGTTGAGGTGGATGACGGACATGGTTAACGGCATTGATGGTTGAGAATGATTTTCAACGTTCATCGATGGTAGCGCATCAACGGCCGGAGTTCAACGACTCGGACGCGGGGGGAAGACCGTGCTCCGCCGCCGCGTTACGGTACTCGGCAACCTCCTGCGCTCTACGGGTCGCGTCCCAGCCCAGCTCCTTACCCATGATGTTGGCTACCTCTTCTACGGCCGCGAGCCCGAACCCATCACTGAAAAGCAGCAGGGCTGCTCGGCGGTCCATGAAGTCGCACAAGGTTTGGGCCATCTCGTGAGTCACCGCGTTCTGGACCTCGGCTCGGATGGCCGGCACATCCTCATGGAGTGGTTCAAGCCACGCGGGGTCCTCGACAGCCAGGGCCATGAAGTTGTCCAACTGTCTTCCGTAGAGCCAGCAAAGGCGCTCCACGATGGCCGGTGGCACGCCAAGCTCCGAGAGACCCTGCCCACGATTTTTGTGAAACTCCTCCATTCCCTGGGGGCCCACTTCGGCTCCGGGGAGCGGTATGATGGCCGTCCGTCTCGGTAAGCCTCCGGCCGGCCCTAGCTCTGCGTCGGCGATGGAGAGAACGCGCTGTGCCATGGTCCGGTATGTCGTGAGTTTTCCTCCAGCGACGTTTATCAATCCAGGCGGGGAGTGCCACACGGCGTCCTCTCTAGAGGTGTCGCGTGTACTCCTGCCCTCCTCACGAATGAGCGGACGCACGCCGGCCCAGGTCGCTAGCACGTCTTCATGGGTCAGTTTCTGCGCCGGAAAACAATCGCTCACCATCTCCAGGACCTCATCGACGTCGGCTCGGGTGGCCCGCGGCTGGTCCAAGGGACCGTCATACTCGGTGTCGGTGGTCCCGACATACACGTAGTCCAGTCGCCTCATGGCGAGCCCGCGTTTCCCGTTGGTGGCGCGGAGGAAAGTCGCCCCCGTGATCGGGAGTCGCTCGGCCTTGAGCAAAATATGTATTCCTTTGCTCGGAATGAGCGGGTGCTCCGTCTCGAGTTCTCCGGCGGCAAGGAACTCCTCGCACCAAACGCCCGTGGCGTTTATGACCACCCGTGCTTCCACGTTCGTCGAGGTCCCGTCGAGCGTGTCGGTCACCAAGCAGCCGGTCACGCGCCCGTCTCTCATAGTGAGCCGCTCCGCCCGGGCGTGGTTCGCGACCAGCGCTCCGTGCGCGGCAGCCGATTGAGCGTTCTCGAGGGTCAGCCGGGCATCATCCGTGATGTACTCGAGGTATCTTACCCCACCCTTGAGGGGGTCCCTGAGTCCGGGAAGCTGCTCGCGGACCTCCTCCGGCGAGAGGTTGGTGTGCTTGTCCTTCCCGTCCGTGCTCGCCAGGTAGTCGAAAACGGTCAGGCCCGCCCGGATCTTCATCAGGCTCTCGCCCTTGAACACCGGATACATGAAGTCCAAGCGATGTACGAGATGAGGAGCGATCGTCCTGAGGATCTCCCTCTCCTGCGCCGCCTCTTTGACGAGCAAAAAGTGTCCGTATTCTAGGTAACGAACCCCACCGTGCACGATCTTCGAAGAGCGACTCGACGTGCCGAAGCCGAAGTCGTCCTTCTCGACCAAGCCGACTGACCAACCTCGGAGGGCCGCGTCTCGGGCGATGCCACAACCTGTAATGCCTCCCCCGACCACTAGAAGATCTAGACGTTCCCCGCCCAGGCGATCCAGAGTTTTCCCCCGTGCAGCAGTGCCTTCGAACGAAGAGAATGAGGTCATGGGCAGCCGGCTCAGGCCTGAGCCCAGGCCAGGAGGTCCTTTACCTGGTCGGTGGTGAAGCGCGTAACCCCAGCCTGCGCGAGCCTCGTCGCCTCCTGTGGATCGTTGACCGTCCAAACCGCCACATCGAGCCCCTCCCCAGTGGCCCGTGCGACGATGGGCGGGTCTTGGAGAGCCAGGGTGTGGTTCAGGTGGAGGATGGCGTTGTCGTCGTTTCGGGCGCGCTCCAAGCCCTCATCGAAGCGATCCGCGGTCTCCACAATGAAACCGATGCCCAGAGCGGCGTCTTGTCCGCGGATGCGGTCCAAGATATTCCAGTCCATGCTGATAAAGGTTGTAAGGTCCACAACGTCGGCCTCCCGGACGAGGCGGACCATGCGGTCCAGGTCCTCGAGCTCCCTGAACCCCTTCACCTCCGGGTAGATACGATCCACGCGTCCCCGCAGCGTCGAGAGGGCGTCAGCAAACGACGGCACTTTCTCACCGGCAAATTCCGTGGAGAACCATTTGCCCGCGTCCATGGCCTGAAGTTGTCCCAAGGTTAGACGTCGAACCGGGCCGACGCCGTTGGTTGTGCGGCCGAGGGTCACGTCGTGGAAGAGCACGGGGGTGCCGCACGAAGCGACATGCAGGTCGAACTCTACTGCGCGTGCTCCTGCGGTGAGGGCCGCCTCCAATGAGGCTAGCGTGTTTTCGGGTGCGGCGGCGGCGTATCCTCTGTGCCCGATGATTTCCACCACGCCTAGTCTTCCTCTCCGACCGGAGGCAACTGTGCCTGTTCCTTCACCGGAGACTTCAACTCATAATGAAATTCGTTCAACTCCACGAGTCGGTGCACGTTTCCTTCGATCGACTCCATCTGTTGCTCCATGAGCGCCATGCGGCGCTCCAGAATCGAGATGGCTTCTTCATCACCTTTGCGATCGAAGAAACGGCTTAGAGCCTCCACCGTCGGCTTAAGTGCGAAACGGGCGGTAATCCCGAGCACGGGAATCAGGATGATGGAGGTCCCCATGAAAATGCCCAGCAGGGCCGTGAAGTCGATAGGCATAATGGGTGGGACCTGAAGCAACGCCGGTACTGCAAACATCATGAGTGACCTCTACGTTGAGAGTTATCATCTATGCCGAATGGATGCGGTTGCCGCTCCGCCTACGCAATGGTGACCAGCGGGTAACCGGCGGGCGACCCGATCCGAAGCCCGGTCGTTCGCGCACGTGGGTAGCTTCAGGAGTATTCACACCGAGCCGCTCCACCATACGGTGTAACAAATTGGACCGTGTAATGGTATGAAACCAAAGCCGAGGTGAACGAAGGCGGTTGACCTTGCCCGCGCCCTGCATATTTTCTATTGCTGGCCTATGGTTATGAGAGGCCGTGTGTTCGCCAACGCTCCAGCGGGGTCCGAATGAGGGACTGCTGGAGACGATGTTTTTAGGGATCTGATCCAGGAGTGAGGAAGATGACTGGACATAGCTGTCTGGGTGTTATTGCCGCCGTGCTATTCGCTTTACCCGTGTTGGGTAGCACGGACGTTGAAGCCCAGCAGACCGTAAGCAGCCGCTTTCGGGTCCTCGTTCCCGATCTTCGCCCGCTGGACGGGGTGGACAAAGGGTTTGGCGAGAAGGTAGCCGACAAGTTGCGAGATCAGATCAGTGATCTGAACACCCACACGGCCGTGAGCGAGAAGGATATCAAGGACGCGCTCAAGCGGTTCGACCTCAAGATGGAGAACCTCACCTGTATCCAAGCACGTCAGCTCGCCCAGCAGACGAATTACGAGGTCGTGCTCTGCGCGTCGTTCAGTGGCACGAAGGCCCAGTGGGACATCACAGACATCAAGTTTGTGGACACCAACACTGGCGAGGAGTTTCTCGTCGACGCGGTCACGTCTAGGTACAAGATGGAGGAACAGGCCGCCAACGATATCGTTGCTCAATTCGAAACGTTCATCGAGCAGACTCGCGTAGCCGTGTTCTGTGTCGATTATGCTCAGAGCCAGCAGTGGGACAGCTCTCTCGAGAACTGTGATCGCGCGCTGGAATTGAACCCGAACGCGAACTCCGTGCGGTATGCTCGCGCCAACGTGCTGCGCCAGACCGAGCGGTGGGACGAATCTCTCGCGGAGGTTCAGCGGCTCCTAGAGCGCGACCCGTTCCACGAGAACGCGATGCTGCTCGGTGGCTTTGTCGCCATCAACCTGGGCGACGAGGAATTGGCACGTGAGTACTACCGCCAGTATCTCGAACTCGACCCGAACAACGCGACCGTTCGCATGAGGGTCGCCTACGACCTGGCTCAGGAGGGTGACCCCCTCGGTGCCATGGAGTTGATCGACGCAGGCATCGCACTCGACCCTGAGAACATCGACTACCATGAGCAGCTCGGGAACTTCGCCTTCGCCGGTGCCGAGCGTGTGCGGAGTGCGGCCGAGGCTACGGACGACGAAGAGTTGAGCCCTGAGGTCGCCGACTTCTATCGTAAGGCGATCGGGGCCTACGAGAGGGTATTCGAGGCTAAGGGTGCAGAGACTCTGGTCACGCAGCTTCGGAACGTCGCAGCCGCCCATCTACAACTCGGAGACGCGGCAGCGTCGGCAGAGTTCTCCAGTCGCGCCCTAGAGTCACACGCCGAAGAGGCGTCGCTTTGGGATGTATACGCACGAGCCTTGAAGGACAATGGACAGGTGGACGAGGCGGTCGCTGCCCTTGGTAGTATCGAGCAGATCGACCCCGAGTACCCAAACCTGCACCTTCGCATGGGTAACTGGCTGATCGAAGCCAGCCGCATTGACGACGCTGTGCCCGTGTTGAAGCAGGCAGTAGCGAACGGGTCGGGTGCAGATCAGGCAGCGAACATGATTTTTGGTCATGCCTACACGACCTACGTTCAGCCTAGTTCCAAGAACTACAGCCGGTTCGTTGAACTTATCGTCAGGGCGAAGGACTTCGAGGTCACCACCGGGGCTCGCGAGCAGTTCGACTTCTGGCATGCATATGCGCTGTATAACAGAGGCATGGAGATCGGATCTCCTGAGACCGTGGCGTCGGCCAACCGGTCTCTGCCAATGTTCCGGCAGGCGCTGGCGCTCTTTAGGACGTCGAAGCCGTACGCTGATCGGACGTCGGGGGTGAACTATCAGCAGTTCATTGACGGCACGAGCACGTACATCGAGATCCAAGAAGCGATCATCAAGCGGGGTCGTTAGAACCCGGCTCAAGCGGGGTCGCTAACAACGCGACTACTGCTGTGATTCGCGCCAAGAGCGCCGCGGGGGAACTCTCCGCGGCGCTCTTTTTTGTCGAATTCCGCGAACAGAATCTCTCCCGACCCCCCCCGGACGCTTGAGGGGACCCAACCGTTCAGACCTGTGGGGAAAAGTGGGTGGGCGCGAGTTTGGTAAGAAACGCTTCCCAAAAATTGCCGAATACGCACTCGTAGGATCACGCATTCTGACAACCTAAGTTGTTTATTTACACTATCTTAGACGGCATAACTTGGGCTTGCGCACCCAAAGAAAAACCGAAAACTATTGATGATAAAAAGACTTGACTGCCTTTGAAGATAGGTCGTATTATGCTCTAGGGTTTACTACTTATCACCACATCTCCCCACAGAGTGCCACAATAAATGGGTTTCTTGGGCAGGTACGAATACCAGTTGGACCAGAAGGGGCGTGTCAGTTTGCCCTCGGCGTTTCGCCGAGAGGCAGATGGCGACCGCTTCGTCCTGCTCCAGTGGAAGGCACCTGCTCTTACGCTCTTTTCCAGTAAAGCCTGGTCTCAGACCCAAGAGCGACTTCTCACCTTTCGTAGGAACCAGCCGGAGGCCTGGGGCGACGTGCTGGCGATCGCCGCGAGCGCGGTCGAGGTCAGTCCCGACAAGCAAGGCCGAATCCTGGTGCCGGCGTGGTTACAGGCGGCCGCATTCCTGGAAGGACCTGTCCTGTTGGTGGGAAACATCGACCGAGTCGAACTCTGGAATCCGACCCGCTTCGACCAGGCGGTCCAGACGACCAACGGTGAGTTCGAGAAATTCTCGAACCAGATCTTCGGTTAACACGTGGCCCTCATTCTGCGAGCCGCTGAGGCGGTCACGAAACGGGCGGAGCTACGAGTGCGATATCATGAGCCGGTAATGGCGCCCGAGGTGATGGAGCTTATGGGCCCCACAGGGTCCGGCCTCTATCTCGACGGCACCGTCGGCGGAGGGGGCCACTCCCAGTTCCTGCTGGAGATCTGTGGGGATTGTCGTGTCGTCGCGGTAGACCGTGATCCTGACGCCTTGGCTGCTTCGAAGGCTACTCTGGCTCCTTTTGGCGGACGAGTTCGCTTCGCCCAGGCGCGCTTCGATCAGGTGCTCGACGAGATCGACCTAGTCGAACCTCTCAGCGGCGCCCTTCTGGACCTCGGCGTCAGTTCCCACCATCTGGATGCCAACGAGAGAGGCTTCACCTTCCGCCGTGATGTCGATCTCGACATGCGTATGGCTGGGGAAGCAGAAGGGGGCCCGACGGCTGCCGAACTTCTGAACGAGGCTGATGAGAGCTACTTGGCCCGAATCTTCCATGAATACGGCGAGGAGCCTCGGGCCCGACGGTTGGCCCGTGAGGTCCTAGGCCGCAGAGGGACATCCCCCTTCGTTACCAGCGATGACCTGGTAGCGGCCCTTTCCCGAGCGCTTGGACGCGCTCCCAAGGTCAAGGAAAAGGCGAGGATCTTCCAGGCATTGAGGATTGCTGTGAACAGCGAGTTAGAGGCCTTGGAGCTCGGCCTCGATCGAATCCGTGAGGCGCTTGATTCGGGTGCTACCTTGGCTGTGATTTCATATCACTCCCTAGAAGATCGCCTGGTCAAGAACGCCTTCAGGGAGTGGAGTCGCTCGTGCATCTGCCCTCCGGGCATTCCGCTTTGCACATGCCGCGGCGAGCCACTCGGCAGTGTGCTGACCCGATCGCCTCTCGGACCCAGTGATATTGAGGTTGCTCGCAACCCACGCGCCCGCAGCGCTCGACTCCGGGCCTGGAGGAAGTCGTGAGCCGCCGCCGTCGCCAGCGTTCGTGGGGGATGCCAAGTCTGTTCGCTCTTGGATTCGCCGGTCTTCTCGCCTCTCTGAGCTTGGTCACCTGGCGACAGAGTCGGGCGTTCGAGGCTCTGGCAGCCCTCGACGAAGTACAGCGCGGACTGTCGCTCGCCACCGCTGACCAGACGGAGCTCGAGCGACGCATTCAGGGACTGGAGAGTCGCACAAGGGTCTCGACCGTGGCCGCCGAGAGATTCGGCATGCACCAGCCCGCGGCATCAGAAATGGTCCTTCTCAGTGGGACTGCGCCATGAGGGGCGCGGCGAGGCAGCGCAAGCAGAACAGGTCCAAGGTCACGTTCCGGCGCCGGGTGCTTCTAGCTCTCTGGTTGGGTGCGGGAGGCGTGGTCGTGGCGCGGGCTTCCCAGATTCAGGTCGCCCAGGGATCGACGTGGAGCCAGCTGGCCGAACAACAACATCGCACCAACGTCGAAGTGGCCGCACCGCGCGGCTCGGTCTTCGACCGTTCAGGCGTGGAACTGGCTCTGAGTCGTGAGACGTACAAGGTGAGCGTCGCTCCACACGAGATACGGGACGTTGAAGGGGTCACTCGGCTTCTGACCGAGACCCTTGGGCTGGAGAAGAGTGTGGTACGGGATGCCACGACGTCTTCGCGGCCTTGGCGAGTGCTTCCAAGCTCATACCCTCCGTCCGTGCGTGAGGCGCTGACCAACGTGCGCGGCCTCTACCTGGAGCGTGAACACCGACGTTTCTACCCGCGTGGCGATCTGGCACGTGGCCTTCTCGGAGTGATCCGGGACGGAGATGCCCACGGTGGGGTCGAACAGGCCTTCGATAGCTCGCTACGTGGTCGAGCGGGGAAGGCGGTCCTCGCTCGTGACCATCTGGGTACTCCCATCCCCGGTGAGAGCGTCCTGCTCGAGCAACCGGAAGAGGGTGGTCAGATTGTCTTGACTCTCGACGTCGACCTCCAGGAGATCGGTCGTCAGGCGCTCCAGGAAGCTGTGGATGAGACCGAGGCCCATGGTGGCGACCTGGTGATCACAGACCCTCGCACCGGAGACATCCTGGCCCTGGTGTCGATGCGGGACGGATCGACCAACACGCTATCGGCGATCAACACGCCGTATGAACCGGGTTCGACCCTGAAGCCCTTCACGGTCGCCGGCCTTCTTGAGCACGATCTCACCGCACTCCAGGACAGTGTCGATACGGGGACTGGCCATTGGACAGTGGCAGGGCGGACGGTGAGCGACGTTCACCCCGAGGGTGGCTTCATGACCCTCGCCCATGCACTCGAGATTTCCTCGAACGTCGGGGTCGCCAAGGCCGCCGAAGCCATGACCTCGGCCGAACAGTATCAGACTCTGAGAGACTTCGGTCTCGGTGCGCCTACCGGAGTCGGGTTGCCCGGCGAAGGGAGGGGTACGCTTCGGCGCCCCGAGCAGTGGAGCGGCCAGTCCGCCGTCTCCCTCGCTATCGGTTACGAGGTGGCGGTGACATCGCTCCAAATGGCGATGGCGTACGGCGTATTGGCCAACGGCGGCCGCCTCATGCAGCCACGCCTCGTGAAAGAGGTTCGCGACGCACAGGGCCGAGTTCTCGATCGCTTCGAGCCGCGCGTGGTGCGTCAGGTCGTCTCCCCTGATGTGACCCGGCAGATCGCTGAGGTCCTCGTCAACGTGGTTGAGGACGGTACTGGGACTCGCGCGGGGCTCGGTACATTCGCGGTGGCCGGAAAGAGCGGTACGAGTCGGGCATGGTCGGATGGGGGTTATCAGACCGGCGACTATTTCTCGTCCTTCGCGGGCTTCTTCCCCGCCGAGGACCCCCAGTTGGTCGTGATCGTGAAGTTGGACCGGCCCAGTGGCGCCTACTACGGAGGGGCCACCGCTGCTCCAGTGACGCGGGCCACACTCCAGTCCATCCTTGCGGCCCAGCAAACGCCGCTGGATCGAAACGCGTTGATCCAGGTTGCCAGGGCACAGGCTCTTCCGACCGAGGGTGGGGATCTCTCCCCGGTCGTGAGGGAAAGTGCGGTGACTCCGGCTCGCTTTGCGTCGTTGCCCATCGCGGAGGATCGCGGGAGCAACGAACCACCTAGCGGGTCTATCGCCGCTGCGCGTAGCTCCACACCGGATGGCCCGTCGAGCGTCGACGTTCCCGACGTGACCGGGTTGCCGGCTCGGTCCGCGGCGCGGCGAATGCACGAGTTAGGGCTACGCGTTCGCTGGCAGGGCTCCGGACTGGTCACCTCGACGAGTCCCGTCTCCGGGTCGCAATTAGCTCCGGGTGACACGATCAGCCTCACGTCGAGAGGGCGGAGGGGTGATGGCTAACACCCCCACGTCCCTCGCGTCTGTTGCGAGAGTCCTCCGGACTGCGGGTCTCATTGATGAGATTCACGGTCCGGAGGACGTCTACGTTTCGGGTGTTAGCCAAGATTCTCGGTCGATGCAGAACGGGGACTTGTTCCTCGCTTGGCACGGATCGGACTGGGACGCTCATGACTTCGTGGCTCCGGCCGCCCAGGCTGGGGCGGTCGCGGCGGTGGTCGAGCGGCACGTACCGGAGGCGGGCATCCCCCAACTTCAGGTATCGGATGGTCGCCGCGCCGCCGCGTTGGCAGCGGATGTACTCCTCGGATCGCCCTGGGAGTCCCTCTTCACCGTTGGTGTTACCGGCACCAACGGGAAGACCACGACGGCGATGATCACCCGCCATCTACTACAAGACTCAGGGACGGCCGTGGCGATTGGTACCCTCGGCTTGGTAGAGACCGATGGGTCCGTCCGGGCGGGTACTGAGGGGCTCACCACTCCGGGACCGGTCGAGCTTTCTACGTGGCTCGCTGGACTCGCCGACGCCGGTGTCGACTCCGTCGCCCTCGAGGCGTCCTCGCACGCTCTGGAGCAGAAGCGGTTGGACGGAGTGCGCTTCGATGCGGTCGTCTTCACCAACCTCACCCAGGACCACCTGGACTACCACCCGGACATGGCCAGCTATCTCACCGCCAAGTCCCACCTCTTGAACCTCATGAAGGCGGGTGGACTAGCGGTCGTGAACGCCGATGCGGACGAGTGGCGGACGCTCCCGACCGAGGGGTGCCGCACGCTGACCTATGGGGTCGACTCCCCGGCCGACCTGAGGGCGGAGGCCCTCGAGCCCACACCTGACGGCACTCGGTTCCGCATCGTCTTTGACGACCAGGACGCCGAAGTCAACCTGCCGCTTCTGGGCCGTTTCAACGTCGAAAACTCTCTGGCGGCTGCGGGTGTGGGCTGGGCGGCCGGAATGGACGTTGCGGCGATCGGGGCCCGCTTGGAGACAGTCCCCCAGATCCCCGGTCGGCTCGAAATCGTCGCTACCGACCCGTTCTCCATTGTCATCGACTTCGCACACACAGCCGAGGCCCTCCGCGGTGTCCTGACGACTCTCAGGGCACGCGTTCCCGGCCGGCTCATCGTGGTATTCGGAGCTGGGGGCGACCGGGACCGGGGCAAGCGGCCGGAGATGGGCGCCGTGGTCGCCGAGGGAGCAGACCTGGCGGTGGTGACGTCCGACAATCCGCGCACCGAAGACCCCGAGTCGATTATCGATGACATCGTGGCGGGCATGCCCGAAGCCTCGTACCAGCGCCACGCCGACCGTCGAGAGGCGATCAGCCTGGCCCTGACAGCAGCCCGTGACGGAGACCTGGTTCTTCTGGCGGGCAAGGGACACGAGAGTTATCAGGTGATCGGTACGGAGAGCTGTCCCTTCGATGAGCGTGTCGTGGTTCAGGAGAGCCTGGGACGCCTCGGAGGTGCCGCATGACCGGCGGCTTTGCTTGGACGGACGAGCAGGTCAGAGTCGCACTGGGTGCTTCGGCGGTCGACCGTGTGCACCAAGGGTTGGACGGTGAAGACGGCGGCTCGGGCATTCGTTTCGAGCGCATCTCTACGGATAGTCGTACGGCCCGAGAAGGAGATCTGTTCGTCGCCTTGGAAGGCGACCGTTTCGACGGCCACGACTACATCGGGGCGGCGTTCGATCGAGGTGTGCGTGGCGCGGTGGTTTCTCGAAGCGTCGATGCAGAGTCGGACGTTTACGTATATCCCGTCGGCGACACCCTGGACGCCCTAGGGAAGTTGGCCGGGTACCGGCGCGCCCGCCTGGAGGCCGCAGTCGTCGGCATCACGGGGTCCTCGGGTAAGACCGGCACGAAGGACCTTACTCGGGCCGCGCTCGAGGGGTCACGCCGACTCCATGCGACCTCGGGCAACTTCAACAACCGGATCGGGCTTCCGCTGACGCTGCTGGACGCTCCAGACGACGCCGAAGTCGTCGTCCTGGAGATGGGCACGAACGAACCCGGTGAGATCCGTACGCTTACCGAGATCGCCGGACCAGAGATCGGCGTTGTCACTACGGTCTCCGAGACACACATCGAGAAACTCGGGTCGCTCGAAGGTGTGCTTTCGGAGAAGCTGGACTTGCTCCGGGGTCTCACGGAAAACGGTCGGGCCGTGGTAGGGGATGAGCCTCCGCTCCTGCTGGAGGAAGCTCGGAGAGTGCGTGGCGGCGTCCGGGTGGCCGGGTGGAGTGACCGGGCCGACGCCGAGCTACAGCCCGACCAGGCCTACATGGACGACAAAGGCCATTGGAGCTTCATGTGGCAGGGTGAGGCGGTCCGACTGAGGACGCCGGGTCGGCATTCTGTGGTTAACGCCCTGCTCGCGTTGACGGTTGCGGACATGCTCGACGTGCCGGCCGCCGATGCGGCCCGGGGAGTCAGCGCTCTAGAGGCCGGCTCCATGCGTGGAGAGACCCGGCAGCTGGGCGGCCTGACGCTTCTGTTGGATTGTTACAACGCCAACCCGCAGAGCACCCGGGCAGCACTGGATATGCTCGCGGCAATGGAACCTGGTCGTCCGAAGGTGGCGTTCTTAGGGACGATGTTGGAGTTGGGCGGCCGAGCCGCCGAGATCCATGGAGCCGTCCTCGCCGAGGCGGCGACGCTCGGCTTGGACATCATCGTCGCCACCGGTGACTTCGCCGCCGCCGGCCGGTCGCTTGGGTCGGCCTTCGGTTCCTCTCTCGTCACCATCGAGGATCCGCTCGAAGCGTATGGGGAATTGCAGGGGCGTCTTGGGGGAGACGAAGTGGTGCTGCTCAAGGCCTCACGCGGGCTCGCCCTGGAGAGAGTCATCCCCTATTTCGAGCGGGACCACGGCTCGGGCGATACGACTGGGACGGCTGGCTGATGCTCTATCACCTGCTTCCCGGCCTGTCGGACGTTCACATCGTCTTCAACCTGTTCCGCTTTATCACGTTCCGGGCGGCCGGCGCTCTGGTCACGTCGTTGCTCATCGCATTCGTGCTTGGACCGGTGACCATCAGGGCGCTCACCCGGCTGCGGGTTGGCCAGGTAGTGCGCGCAGAAGGGCCGGAAACGCACCTCGAGAAGGCGGGCACGCCGACCATGGGCGGTGTGTTGATCTTGGCTGCCACGGGCCTATCTACGCTGCTCTGGGCGGAGCTGACGAACTGGTACACGGTGTTGGCGCTGCTGACGTTGGTGACGATGGGCGCTATCGGCTTCATGGACGACTACTTGAAGGTGGTCCAGGGACGCACGGCGGGTCTGGTCGCCCGCTACAAGATGGCCGGGCAGTGGGCGTTCGGCCTCGGACTGGGCCTGTTCCTGCTCTTGTACCCGATTTCGCCGGTGGATCCGAACCGGACGATGCTGCCGTTCTTCTCGGATCTGTCGCTCGTCTTCGCTCCGTGGGCCTACGTGCCCTTCGTGGCGCTGGTGATCTCGGGGAGTTCGAACGCCGTGAATCTCACGGACGGCCTCGACGGGCTTGCAGCGGGCCTCACCGCGATCGCGGCGGCCACTTTCGGAATCTTCGCATACCTCCTTGGGCGGGTCGACAGCTCGGAGTACCTGGGGTTGTTCTACCTCCCTGGAGCGGGTGAGCTCACGATCCTGGCTCTTGGGCTGACCGGTGGGTGCCTCGGGTTCCTCTGGTACAACGGTCACCCCGCCGAAGTCTTCATGGGCGATACAGGATCTCTTGCTCTGGGGGGCGTCATCGGTGCGATGGCGATCCTGCTCAAGGCCGAGTTCCTGCTGGTTATCGTGGGTGCCGTTTTCGTTGTCGAGGTCGTCTCCGTCGTCCTTCAGGTCGGCTACTTCAAGCATACCGCACGCAGGTTCGGTACGGGGCGCAGGCTCTTCAAGATGGCCCCGCTGCACCACCACTTCGAACAGCTGGGTTGGTCCGAGAGCAAGGTTGTCGTGCGGTTTTGGATCATGGGCCTTCTGTCCGCGATGGTCGCGTTCAGCGCGCTGAAGATCAGATGAAAAACAGAAATTATGGGAATCTCGACGGCGAACAGATCGCCGTAGTCGGTTTAGCCGCGTCCGGAAGGGCCGCGGCGCGTTTGGCACTAAAACAAGGAGGGACCGTACATGTCTCGGATTTGCGCAGCGACGCCTCAGCTCATGCTTGTGGAGCCGAGCTCAGAGGCCTTGGAGTCGACGTCGATCTCGGCACACACCCCATCGATCGAATCGCCGCGGCAGAGACCATCGTGGTCAGCCCTGGAATCCCGCCGGACGCTCCGGTGCTCAGAGCTCTCGCTGAGCGGGGCGTATCCTGGATCTCTGAGCCTGAATTCGCCTTTCGCTTCTTCGATGGTCCACTAATCGGAGTGACTGGAACGAACGGCAAGTCCACCACCGCGGCTCTCATAGCGCACCTTCTGGAGAGCGACGGCCAAGACGTCGCTCTCGGCGGGAACGTCGGCAAGGCGCTTGGACCAGCCGCCTCGGAGCTCGCTCTCCGAGAGGTTGTTCCGGCCTGGTACGTGGTGGAAATGAGCTCGTTCCAGCTGGCAGCGATCGACCAATTCCGTACTGATATCGGCGTCGTGACCAACCTGGCTCCGGATCATCTCGACCGGTACGACTCGGTGGAGGAGTACTATGCGGACAAGGCCAACCTCTTCCGCAACGCCGACCCGGACAGCCGCTGGGTATTGAACGGCGACGACCCCTCCGTCCTGGCGTTGGCGGACGGAGTACCGGGTGAGCGTTACACGTTCAGCACAGAGCGAGCCGATGGCCCGGGGGCCTACCTCGACGGGGACGACCTCACGCTGGAGATGGTCCCTGGAAGGAAAGAGACCCTGATCCCGCTCGATCGACTCGGCCTTCTGGGTGATCACAACATCGAGAACGCTTTGGCGGCGGCTGCGGTGGCGAGCTTGGCCCATGCTTCGACCTCGACCATACAACGCGGCTTGGCCGTGGCCCGTCCGTTGCCGCACCGAACCGAGCAGGTCGCCGAGGGGAAGGGGGTCCGTTGGATCAACGACTCCAAGGCCACCAACGTGGCGGCGGCCGAGCGTGCGGTCAGTGCCCTCGATGGGTCACTCATCGTCCTGTTGGGCGGCAAGGACAAGGACGAGGACTTCACTCCGTTGGCGGCGGCGCTGGTTGAAGCAGACGCACGAGCGTTCGCCTTCGGGGAGGCGGGGCCGAGGATCGAACAGTCACTGCGCCAGCACGTGCAGGTCGAGCTGGTCGAGGCAGGGTTTGAGCAGGCTGTGGAGGCGGCTGCCGGGGCAGCGAGGCCCGGAGACATCGTGTTGCTGTCGCCAGCATGCTCCAGCTTCGACATGTTCGACAACTATGAGGCGCGCGGGGATCGCTTCTCGGAGTTGGCCCGGGCACTTGCGACCGAGGAGGCCCGTTGATGGCCCGTCCCGTCGATGTAGCCCCGTCCGGCCCTCTCGCGTTGCCGATCACTGGTTTGGGGCAAGGCTGGGAGGCTGCTGCCCTGATGACACTGACTGTCGTCCTGCTGTCCCTCGGATTGGTCACGCTCTACTCGGCCAGCGCGTTTCTCGCCCAACGTCAGATGCTGCCCGACTACTACTACGTCGTCCGACAGGCCACGGGTGCGGCTATTGGTCTGAGTGCTCTAGGCGTCTGCGCTTGGCTTCCTCACGACGTCTGGGAGAGGCTCGCGTGGCCCATGGTCGTAGTGGCTTGGCTGCTGCTGGTCGTCCTCGTCATTCCCGGTACTGAAGCGATCGCTCCCGAGATCAACGGAGCGCGGCGCTGGATTCGGTTCGGGGTAACGCTCCAGCCATCGGAGTTGGCCAAGATGGCCGTCTTGGTGTGGACGGCGTCGTTGGCGGTGCGGAAGCAGGAGCACTTTCAGAGCCTCAAGCGGGGCCTGGTCCCGTTCCTGGTGGTCTGGGGTGCGATCATGCTGCCGGTCTATCTCGAGCCCGACCTCTCGACCGCCGTGTTGATCGGCCTTCTGGGACTAGTGGTCGTCTTCGCCGCCGGGGCCCGTATGGCGCACTTCGCGTTTCTCGGCTTGTTCGCGTTACCGGTGCTGTGGCGCCAATTGGCCGTTTCCTTTCGGGCCGACCGCGTGGCTGCGTTCCTCGATCCGTCGGCCGATCCAGCGGGTGCCGGGTTCCAGGTCCACCAGTCGCTCCTCGCTCTTGGATCGGGAGGGATCGCTGGGGTCGGATTCGGTCAGGGTCGCCAAAAGCTCGGCTTCCTTCCGGAGGCCCACAACGACTTCATCTTCGCCATGATTGGCGAGGAGTGGGGGCTGGTCGGAGTGACCGTGACCGTGGCGTTGTACATGCTGCTCGTGCTGGTGGGTTACCGGGTCGCCGCGCGTGCCCCGGACCTCTTCGGACAACTGCTGGCCACAGGGATCACGAGCATGATCGCCCTGCAGGCTCTTCTGCACATGTCGGTCGGGCTGAGCCTTGTCCCGCCCACGGGATTGGCGCTGCCGTTGGTTTCGTATGGACGATCCAACCTTCTGGTGACCCTGGCGGCTCTGGGGATCCTCATGAGCATCTCCCGAGCCTGCGAACGGCCCCTGCCAGTCGGAAGGAGGGCCCGTGCATGAGCGCTCCGTCGCGGTCTTCGCCGGTGGTGGCACCGGTGGGCACCTCTACCCGGCCCTGGCTTTGGCCGACGAGCTCGTCCGGCAGCGGCCTGGCACTCGTCCGTATTTCTTCGGAGCTCGAAGGGGCATCGAGGCTCGAGTGCTCCCAGAGCGTCAGTTGGAACACCGCCTCCTCCCGGTTCGTGGCCTCAACAGGAGTGAGCTGGTATCCAACCTGGGCGTGCCGTGGGCGCTGGTTCGATCCGTCGCTATCACAATCAGCCTCCTTCGGAGCCTCGAGCCGGAGGTTGTCGTTGTGACCGGCGGGTACGCAGGAGCGCCCGCGGGCTTGGCCGCAGTCATGCTCGGGATACCGCTGGTCCTCCAGGAGCAGAACGCCTGGCCCGGCGCGACCACGAGGCTGCTGTCGCGATGGGCGGCTCAGGTGCACGTAGCGTTTCCGGAGGCCGCACCTCATCTGCCGGCTCGTGCCCAGCAAGCCATCCACGTCTCCGGGTGTCCAATTCGGCCACTACCGCTGCAGTCACCAGATCGGGACGCTGTGTGCGCTCGGTTCAACCTTGATTCCGGGCTCAACGTGATGGTCGTGGTAGGGGGGAGCCAGGGGTCGAAGGCCCTCAACGACCTGGTTTTTGGCGCGGTAGGCCGTACGACGCACGGTGAAGGCACCCAGCTCGAAGGTTGGCAGGTCTTGTGGGCGACGGGTCCGGCTCATCACTCCAACGTGGACGCAGCCCTCGCGGGCTCGCAGACGTCGGTGCCAGTGCGGACCGTACCCTATATTGAGGACATCCCGTCTGCGCTCAGCATTGCCCACATGGCCGTGAGCCGTGCCGGTGCGATGACCACCGCCGAGCTGCTCGCTTGGGGGGTACCGGCCATTCTGGTTCCGCTTCCCACGGCCGCGGCCAACCACCAAGAACTGAACGCCCGGGCGCTACAGGAAGCAGGCGCGGCGATCCACCTGCGGCAGGCCGACAACGGCCCAGAAATTCTGTGGAACGAGATGGTCGCGCTGGCCGAAGACGAGGACCGCCTGGAGGCGATGAGCCGGTCGGCACGGGACCGCAGTCGCCCCGAAGCGACTGCTGAGATCGTTACAGAGATGACGCAACTGCTCCCCGAACCGCAGCGGAAGGCCGGCGCATGATGACCATTGAGCGGGCACCGAGCGCTGTGAGTGGGGATGACCTGCGGGAGCTGGCGCGTGAGGGACATGTGCACTTCATGGGTGTCGGCGGTGCGGGTATGTACGCTCTTGCTGAGCTCTTCGTCCGGAGTGGCGGACGCGTGTCGGGTTGTGACTTGCGGAGCGGCCCCAGCACGGAGCGTCTGCGAGCGCTCGGGGTGAGGATCCACGAAGGCCACGGTCCCGAACACATCGAAGGAATGGGGGCGTTGGTCGTGAGCGCGGCGGTGTCTGTGGACCACCCGGAGATTGTTGCGGCCCGGGCTGCTGGAATACCCGTCTTGAAGCGGGCTGAGGCACTCGGCCGGTGGGTGAACACGGGCACGGTTCTCGCCGTGGCGGGAACGCACGGAAAGACATCGACGACGGCGATGGCCACCGAAATACTGACCGCTGCAGGACTCGATCCCACGGGATTTGTGGGTGGGCGCGTTCCCGGGTGGGACGGCAATCTGCGGTCGGGTGGTGACCTTTACGTGGTCGAGGCTGATGAGTACGACCGTTCGTTCCTCGAGCTGGAACCGACCGTCGCTATCGTGACCAACGTCGAGGCGGATCACCTCGATACGTACGGCGGTCTAGACGGCGTCATGGGAGCGTTCACCGAATTCCTTGAGGGGCTTCCCGACGACGGGCGTGTCATGGTCTGTGCGGACGACCACGGGGCCAGCCGACTGCTGGCCGGTCTGAACGGGTTCGGATACACCTATGGGACATCGGCGGGGGCGCAGCTGCGCGCAGTCGACATCCAAGCGACGCCAACGGGTATGGAGTTCCGGGTCTTCGAAGACGGTCTCGACAGGGGTGAGTTCAGCTTGCCCGCGCCGGGCCTTCACAATCTCAGGAATGCCTTAGGCGCATCAGGTGCAGCGCGCTGTTTCGGTGCGACCTGGGACGACATCCGAAGCGGATTGGCCGCGTATCGAGGTGTGGATCGACGCTTCGAGACACTGGGCATCGAGAACGACGTCCTTGTCGTTGACGACTATGCGCACCACCCGTCGGAGATCTCGGCGACCCTTGATGCGGCCCGCCAGGCGCATCCCGATCGCCGTCTAGTGGCCGTGTTCCAGCCTCATCTGTTCAGCCGAACTCGCGATTTTGCCGAAGATTTCGGGAGGGCCCTCGCGACCGCTGACGACGTATGGGTCACCGACGTCTTTCCGGCCCGTGAGTCTCCGATTGCGGGCGTAACCGGGGAGTTGGTTTCCGATGCTGTGGAGCGGACGGGTGGGCGTGTGAGGTACCACCCGGAATTGGATACGCTCGCCGAAAGGGTCGTGACAGAGCTTTCACCGGGAGATCTCTTTCTCACGATGGGGGCAGGCTCGGTCGAATCAGTCGCGCCCCGCGTGCTCGAACTACTGAAGGCGGTGGATCATGCGTAAGCTCTTGCGCCTAGTTCTCTGGATCTCGGTTGCTGGCGGTGTGGGACTCGCTGCCGCGTGGCTTCCGGATGCCCTCGCAGAAATCGAGTACTTCCGCGCCACAGAGTTCAGGGTTGTGGGAGCTCGTCTCATCGAGGCTCAGGAGATTCTCGAGACTGTGGCGATTCCTTGGTATGCCAGCGTCTTCGATGCTACGGATTCATGGGAAGGCCGCCTCGAGCGCCACCCGCTCGTTCGTCGAGCACGGATTACCAAAGATCTTCCGAGAACCTTGGTGCTGACGGTAGAGGAGAGGGAGCCCGTCGCCCTGGTTGCGGGCGCTCTCTTGGACCCGGTCGACCGAGATGGCCAGGTGCTTCCGCTTAGTCCCGCCGCATATCGTATGGATCTGCCGCTGCTTCGCGCGGACCGGGGTTTCGACGATTTGTCTGTCTCGCAGCTGCGGATCCTCGCCATGGAGGTGGAGCGGCTGACCGCAGACGACCCGTCGTTTATGGCTTCAGTATCTGAGATTGCGCTCGATGACAAGGGTGATGCAACGGCCGTGCTGGAGGGGGACGTGCGCCTGCGCTTCCGGCCCCCGCTGTCTCATCGGCGGTTGCGGGACGGCCTCACGGCGCTTGATGACGCAAGCCGACGTAGACCCGGCCAGCAGACGGCCATCGTCGACCTCAGGTATGCCGACCAAGTGGTGGTTTCTTATCAGGGACGGAGTGGGCAGTAGATGCACTCGATTCTAATCGCCGGTGTCGACCTAGGCACGACGACGACCCGTGCGGTCATCGCCGAGGTCCATGAAGATCCGTTTATGCGGCGTGAGCTCAAGATTCTGGGAGTCGGCCAGGCTAGGAGCACCGGCATGCGCCAGGTCGTCACGCACATCGAGGAGACGACGGAGGCCGTGAAGGCCGCTCTCGAAGAGGCCGAGCTCATGGCCGGCGTCAACGTAGATCGTGTGTACGTGGGCATTAGTGGCGAACACATCAAGGCGATGACTTCGCCGGGCGTCGTCGCGGTCACCGATGACGAGGTGTCGCGCTTCGATCTGCAGCGGGTGCATGAAGTCGCCCGGGCAGTAGCGCATCCACCGGATCGGGAACTCCTGCACGCCATACCGCAGGACTACATCGTGGACCACCAGCGTGGCATCAAAGACCCGGTCGGCATGGTCGCCACCCGTCTTGAAGCCGAGGTCTACTTGGTCACCGGGTCGACTTCCGCGGCCGAGAACATCAGAAAGTCCGTCCAACGGGCCGGTTACCGGGTCCAGGAGTTGGTCCTGGAGCCGCTGGCCGCCGCGCGCTCGGTGCTGACCGAAGACGAGAAGGAAGTAGGCGTGGCCATGGTGGATATGGGCGCCTGCACAACAGATCTGGCGGCGTATTACGACGGCGAGATCCACCACGTCGCCGTGCTTCCGATGGGTGGAAGTACCGTAACGAACGACCTTGTGAGGGGACTATCTATCCCGTTTGCCGAGGCGAAGAAGGCCAAGGAACACTTCGCCGTGGCATTCGCCCAGATGGTGGACCCGCAAGAGACCGTCGAGCTGCCTGGTCCCAGCCCGGGGCAGAAGCGCCACGTCGCGCGCGAGCTGATCGCTCATGTAGTCGAGCAGCGCCTCGACGAGATGTTCGGCCTGATCCAGAGCGAGTTGGACCGAGCCGGTCTTCTGAACAAGCTGGGCGCCGGGGTCGTCCTGACGGGCGGCGCGTCGGCTCTATACGGGACGGCCGAATTGGCCGGGCAGGTATTTGCGGCTCCTGTCCGGTGTGGCGTTCCCGGCGAGGGTCTTGGCGGTCTGGCCGACTCGGTGGGCCGTCCCAAACTGGCTACAGCCGCCGGCCTCGTTCTGTACGGAGCGGACCGCTTCGAGCAGACGGGAGAGGGTGCTTCAACGCTCACCTCCGGCCTGGTTTCGAAGGTTGGCTCGTGGCTGAGAGAGTTTTTCTAAGAATGATGAACGAGTACTACAACCCCCGCACGGGAGCGCACAAATGATGATTTTCGAATTCGAAGATACCCCGATCCAAAACGCTCGAATGAAAGTGGTCGGCGTCGGCGGGGCTGGCGGCAACGCCGTCAATCGGATGGTGGACGAAGACCTCGAGGGGGTCGAGTTCATCACGGCCAACACGGATGCTCAGGCCCTGAAGGGCTCCCGCGCCCAGGTAACTATGCAGCTGGGCAAGAAGCTCACACGAGGACTCGGGGCAGGGGCGCGACCGGAGATCGGTCGACAGGCTGTTGCCGAGAGCGCGGATGAGGTTCGAAAGGTCCTGGAAGGGGCCGATCTGGTCTTTATCACAGCGGGGATGGGCGGCGGTACCGGAACAGGTGCGGCGCCGATCATCGGTGAGATCGCGAGAGAGATGGGAGCGCTCACGATTGGTATCGTGACCAAGCCGTTTTCTTTCGAGGGGAAGAAGCGTGAGCGGCAGGCGGATCAAGGGCTTGCCGAGCTGCGCCGCACGGTCGACACGATGATCTGTGTGCCAAACGATCGACTGATGTCTGTGGTCCCCAAGGGCACATCTTTCCGTGACGCGCTCAAGAAAGCAGACGAGGTTCTGCTTCACGCAACCCAGGGTATCAGTGACCTGATCCGCGTGTCCGGTGAAGTGAACGTGGACTTCGCGGATGTTCGCACCATCATGGCTTGCCGGGGCCCAGCCCTCATGGGTTCAGGGTTTGGAGAGGGCGACAACCGTGCCCAAGAGGCGGCCCAGGAAGCGGTATCGTCGCCGTTGCTCGACAATGTCTCTATCCACGGTGCCCAAGGGGTATTGATCAACATCACCGGGGGCATGGATCTGGCCATTGACGAGGTCCACCAGATATCAACTATTATTCAAGAAGAAGCTGGGGACGAGGCAGAGATCATTTTCGGTGCGGTGCACGACCCGACTTTGGAAGGCAAGATTCGGGTTACGGTCATAGCAACTGGGTTCGACGATGTCATCCGCCCGGATTTCGGAAGACAGCCTTCCGTTCAGGCTATGCCTAAGCGCCAGGTGATTGAGCAGCCACTACAGGCCGCGGTCGGAGGAAGTCCGGTCGGAGTGGTGCCGTTGCCGAGACTGCCCGAGCGGGTTGTGACGCGTGAGCAGATCGGTGAGTTGGACATTCCGACGTTCATTCGTAGACAGATGGACTGAGTCGCGGCCTCTGGCCGCCAAGTGAGCGGCCCCGGGCCGCGTGTAGTTGAGGGTGGGCGTACGCGCGGTGCACGCGCGGCGCGAGTGCTACTGTAGCCAGAGGGGATGAGGTGCGTTCGGGCTCAAGAATACGGCAAACCGTCGGGCTGGTAGGGCTGATTGCCCTAGCGCTCGGCTTCGTCAGGTTCAAGGGCGCCGAGGTGCCCACCGTCGCTCTCGTCGAGCCCATCTACGCCGCTCCCGCCGAGCGTGTCGAAGTGCGCTCGTTGGCTCAGGACCAGACCCTCGGTGACCTCCTTTCCGGTGTCCTCGACGCGAACGCCCAATCGGGGCTCATCCTCGCCCTTCGCGAGGAAGCCAGCCCGCGTCGCATGCGTCCCGGCACCGAAGTGGCTTTCCGGTGGCTTCAAGGGGAGACCCCGTCGCTCCGCGCGGTCGACATCAAGATCAGCGCTGACGAGACAGTTCGGCTTGCTCCTTCGCTCGTGGGGTGGGACTCCGAGCTGATAGAGACCCCGGTCCAAACGGACACCGTATGGGTGGCCGGCGAAATACAATCGTCTTTGTGGGAGTCTGTCTACGGGAACGACCACCTGGCTGCGGTGGTCATGGACGATCGGGCCGAGCTCATCCTGGAGCTGGAGAAGGTTTTCCAGTGGCAGGTCGACTTCTTGCGACAGATTCGGACCGGGGACTTCTACCGGTTCGCCTTCGAGCGCGAGGTGCGGCCCGACGGGAGTATGCGCCAGGGCCATGTCCTCTCCGCCGAGCTGGTGAATCGGGGTCGAAGCCTTCAGGCACTCTGGTTCGACCCGAACGGTGACGGGAGTGGTACCTACTACGATCCCGACGGGAACTCCGTTCGCAGGGCTTTCCTCAAGAGCCCCATCACGCTGCGCTATCGCATTTCGAGCGCCTTTAGTACGGGGCGACTCCACCCCGTGCTCAACACCTGGCGCGCGCATCGCGGCGTGGACTTCGCTGCGAATGCGGGCACCCCGATCCGTGCGACGGGCAACGGGAGGGTGACCCGGAGGGGCAGCGACGCGACGTACGGCAATGTGATCTACGTGGAGCATTCGAACGGATGGACGACCCGTTACGCGCACATGAGTCGCTTCGCCCCAGGATTCAGGGTGGGCAGCCGGGTCAGCCAAGAAGAGGTCATCGGGTACGTTGGCATGACGGGATTGGCCACAGGCCCGCATCTGCACTACGAGATGCGGAGCCATGGTGATCCCAAGGACCCACTGTCGGTTGATTTACCGGCGGGTGATCCCGTCCCGACCGATCAGTGGGAGTCGTGGCAGTCGAGGAGTGGAGAACGGTTGGCCCTGCTGGACCGGTTGCCCCTTCCGTGGGACGTAGATCTCGCGGTCAAAGGGGGTGACGGCGTCGAGTCGGATCCGGGAGCGCGGTGACCCTTTCTTGGCTCGCCTTTGGAGCCCTGGCTGTTGCTGCCGCTGCGTTCTCCGCATGGATCTACTTCCGGCGAGAACTTCCGATTCCGGGTCGCAAGATCTTGGGCGTTGCACGAGGGCTCGTGCTGGTTCTGGTGCTCCTGCTCCTTTTCGATCCGCCCGTGCCCGGAAGCCGCGCCGGCGGTATTGGAGGGTTGGATCGTTGGGTACTTCTCGATGGCTCCACTAGCATGGAGGCTGGGGGAGAGGGATCCGAACCCGCCTGGACGGCGTCACTGGCGAGAGCACAGGAGCTAGCCGCCGAAGGGGCCCGAATCCTTCTTTTCGGGGGAACACCACGAGTCGTGCCCACGGACTCTCTCAACGGCCTGGTGCCCACGGAGCGTACTTCTCGCCTCGCACCCGCTCTGGCCCGGGTGGCGGAGTCCGGGGCCACCGATGTGACTATTCTGTCCGATCTGAGGTTGGATGATCCGATCGAAGCCAGCCTGACGGCGGATCGTCTCTTCCTCGAACTCCAGAGTGAGAGTGGCGAAGAGGGCATTCGGAACGTCGGTGTAGCCCGTTTCGAATTGCCCTCCAGGGCGGAGTCTGGAGACACTCTCGTCGCTCAGGTAGCCGTCTTTGCCGAGGAAACCGGCCCCTCAGACTCGATCCGTCTCGAAATCTTCGAGGAAGATCGGCTCGTCGCGGCCGATGTGGTCGCCCCTGCTGGATTTGGGCGTCTCGCCACCGCGGCGATCAGTCTTCCGGCTCCCGGTGCTTCGGGGTGGATCCGGTATCGCCTCTCGGCTGGACTTGCCGGGGATGAATTCCCTGGGGACGACGCTAAGACGGCCTTCGTCGAGGTCGATCCGGAGGAGGGAGGGTTGGTACTGGTGTCGCTTCGGCCCGACTGGGAGCCTCGGTTCTTGCTTCCTGTGCTTTCGCAAGTGACGGGACTTGATACTAGAGGGTTCCTCGCCATGACCGACGGGCGATACCTGCGCTTGGGTTCCGGCGCTGAAGCCGGTGGTACTTCGGATGAGGACGCGGTTCGTCGGGCCGCGCTGGGTGCGGAATTTTTGGTGGTTCACGGGATCGGGAGAGGCCTGCCGGGGTGGGTCCTTGAAGCCATGGCGGCCGGGTCCCGGACCCTGCTGTTTCCGGCCAACCAAGGCGGAGCGGCGGCGGCCGGAGTCCGCGCGGGACCGACACTGCCTGGTGAATGGTATCTCGTGCGGGACCTGCTTCCGTCCCCGCTCGCGGCCGGGCTTGCCGGTGCGGACCTGACGGGATTGCCCCCATTGACGAATATCCTCCCAAGGCTGGGATCCAAGTCTGGGGCGGATGCTTTGCAGCTCCAGTTCCAAGGGGGCGGGGCTGCGGAGGCGGTACTGGTCTTGAACGAAGACTTGGGACGGCGCAGTGCCGTGATGCTGGCCTCTGGATTTTGGCGATGGGCGTTTCGTGAAGGTCCTGATCGCCAGGTGTACCGGCGACTGTGGGCGGGGGTCGCGGGATGGCTCCTGGCCTCTACCCCCGTGGAGGAGGGGGCGAGTCTCCGTCCCGACAAGCGCGTGTGGAGTGCGACCGAGGAGTGGACATGGAGGGCGCCGGGAATGATCGGCGATACCGTTGCGTTGCGGCTGGTTACGGATGGGTCTGTCGCAATGGACACCACCCTGGTCGTAGATGCGACCGGTGAAGTACGCACACCTGGTCTGCCTGTCGCGGAGTACACGTACCAGGCTACGTATGGCACATCGGGCGACGACATTGGGAGCGGGCGGGTGGAATCCGAGAGGCACAGTCTGGAACTGCTAAGGCAGCCCACAGCACTCGCCTCAGGTAGTCAGGTCGACCGCGAGGGAGCACCCGTGCGGGCCCGCAGGCCAGGACGCCCCCTTCGGACCCATCCACTGCCTTATCTCTTGATCATGGTCCTCCTGTGCGCCGAATGGATCGGACGACGGCAGTGGGGTCTGCGGTAGTTCGACATGGCGAGACTGTTCAAGCGGAAACAAGAGCGTAAGAAGGGACTCTGGCGCCGAGCGGTGGATTTGGCCCTGACGGATGTGCGGGTGGCAGTCGGAGGGATGGACCACGATTTGCTCGAGTCGCTGGAGGAGCGACTATTGGCTTCTGACTTTGGGGTTGATACCACGATGCGGCTCGTCGAGCACGTGGACGGGTTGGCCCGAAGAGGCAAGGTACGGGGTGGTAAGGAGCTCCGGACGGCCCTCAAGGATGAGATGTCGTCGATCCTAGAGCCGGCTCGGGCCTCGTTCCTACAGGCCGCTGAGAGTGGTCCGACCGTCTATCTCGTGGTTGGCGTCAACGGCGTGGGTAAGACGACGTCGGTGGCAAAGCTGGCTCATTGGATCAAGAAAGAAGGCAAGACTGTGCTTGTGGCCGCTGCCGACACGTTCCGGGCCGGCGCTGTAGAGCAGCTCCGGCAGTGGTCCGAACGGATTGGCGTGGATTTCGTCGCTGGTCAACAGGGAGGGGATCCCGCCGCCGTGGCCTTCGACGCGATCGAGGCGGCCGAGGCCAGAGGAATCGACGTGGTGCTGGTGGATACGGCCGGTAGGCTCCACACTCAGAGAGGCCTCATGGAGGAGTTGGTGAAGGTCGATCGGGTGGTCCGGCGTCGTTGCGAGGGGGCGCCGCACGAGTGCCTCATCGTGCTGGACGCGACGGTGGGACAAAATGCTGTTTCACAGGTTCGCGCGTTCGGAGAAGCCGTCGAACTCACCGGGATCGTGCTCGCCAAGTTGGACAGTTCCGCCCGAGGCGGGATCGTGCTCGGACTGCAGCAAGAATTCGGCTTGCCCGTCAAACTGGTGGGACTGGGCGAGGGGATCGACGATCTGGAGGCGTTCGATCCGGATGACTTCATCGAGGGGGTGTTCGAGGAGTGACTTTCTTCAAGCTGGGCCGCCCCGTCCAGTTTCTGAAGGGTGTTGGCCCGGTCCGAGCGGAGGCGCTCGGTCGCATGGGTATCGTCACGGCCCGAGATCTCCTGTACCACGTTCCACGCCGGTACGATGACGCATCGACCATACAGCCGATCGTGGATCTCGCTGTGGGAGAAGATGTTACGGCGGTCGGACGCGTGCGCTCCAAGGGGGTTCTACCCACTCGAAAGGGACTCCGGATCTTCCAAGCCGTCCTTCAGGACGACTCCGGAATGATCACGGCTGCATGGCCCGGACAGCCATGGTTGGAGCGTAAACTCGAGGTAGGAGATCTGCTGCTCGTTACGGGCCCCGTAAAGTTTTTCCATGGTCGCCAGATTCGCCCCAGAGAGTTCACCGTCTTGGCCCGGGCCAACGACGAGTCGCCGATGGAGGGCGAAGCGGGACACGTCTTCGTCACCTATCCTGCGAGCGAGGAGGTGCCCCAGTGGGTGCTGCGAGGTCTGTTCGAGAAGAACCTCGATGTACTCCTTGGTGAAGTCCCTCAAGAGGAGTATCTGACCGCCGCGCAACTGCGTGCTCTTGGCTTACCGGGATTGAGGGAGGCCCTCGAGGTGCTGCACGGCCCTCCGTCGCTCGGTGACATCGAGCGGGCCCGCCGGCGCCTGGCGTTCGATGAGCTCTTCTTTCTCCAGTTGGTTCAGGCTCAAGTTCGCTACCGGGAATCCGTTCACTCTCCCGGCATCGTCTTCGAGCGGACGAACGAGCTCATTCGTCCGTTACATGAGTCGCTCTCCTTCGACCTCACTGGGGCCCAGGCTCGTGTTCTGAAGGAGATTTATGGCGATATGGCGTCCAGTCGTCGGATGAATCGGATGCTGCAGGGCGACGTAGGGTCGGGCAAGACTATCGTCGCCCTATTCGCCATGTTGCTGGCTGCGGAAGGCGGGAAGCAGTCGGTGTTGATGGCTCCCACGGAACTGCTGGCCGAGCAGCACGCCAGAAAGCTTGGACAACTAGTCGAACCCCTGGACCTTCAGGTCCATCTCCTCACGGGCCGCGTAAAGGCTAAGGAGCGGAGCGCGACCCTGTCGGCCATGTCGGATGGGAGCGCGCGGCTCATCGTGGGAACTCATGCGTTGATCCAGGAGAGGGTCGAGTTTGCGGACCTAGGTCTGGTGGTCGTCGACGAGCAACACCGCTTCGGGGTTCGCCAACGTATGGCGCTGCGCGATCGGGATACCCCACCCGACACGCTTATCATGTCCGCCACGCCCATCCCCCGGTCTCTCGCGATGGCGATGTATGGTGACCTCGACTTGTCGATTCTCGAGGAACTGCCTCCTGGCCGAAAGCCCGTTGAGACACTTCTGCGCTACCCGAGCAAGCGGGACGAAGTCTACCGTTTCATTGAGTCCGAACTCGAGGCAGGCCGGCAGGCCTATGTGGTGTACCCGCTGGTGGATGAATCGGAGAAGGTGGACCTCCTGTCCGCTACCGAAGAGCATGAACGCCTCGCCACGAAGATTTTCCCGGACCGCCGTGTCGGGTTGATTCACGGCCAGTTGCGCGGGGAGGACAAGGACAGTGTCATGCGGGACTTCCTCGACGGCGAAGTGGACATTTTGGTCGCGACCACCGTCATTGAGGTCGGCATCGACGTTCCGAACGCGAGCGTAATGGTCATTGAGCATGCTGAGCGCTTTGGGCTCTCGCAATTGCATCAGCTGCGGGGTCGGGTTGGCCGAGGTGCATCTAAGAGTTGTTGCGTTCTCGTGGCTGAGCCGGGCGAGTTGGCGGCCGAACGGCTCAAGGTCCTTCGGGACACCACAGACGGTTTTGTGGTAGCCCAGGCTGACCTTCGTATACGGGGGCAGGGCGATCTGTTCGGGGCGCAGCAGCACGGCCGTGACGCGATCCTGCGGTTTGCCGACCTTTCGCGAGACGAAGGCTTGCTCGTCGAGGCGCAGACTCGTGCCCGTGCCCTGGTGGAAGCTGATCCGGAACTGGACGGAGAGGAAGCGAGTCGGGTTCGCGGCCTGTTGGACGATCGATACGCTGAGCGGCTGAAGCTCTTCTCGGTCGGTTGAGTCATGGTCGTGTGTCTCCCAGGGCTGAGGTCGATTATCTTCGGCTCCCCGGAGGCCGCACCAGTACATGTTAACCCTTGGATATTCGAAGCAGATGAGTCACGAGGCGATTACAGAGGTTGGCTCGTTACACGAGCATGTCGGAGAAACTGTCACGGTCCTCGGCTGGGCCGAAGCCACTCGTAGTCACGGCAAAGTGGGGTTTCTCGTCCTACGAGACGGGACGGGCATAGTCCAGGGCGTCCTGCTCAAGAAGGAGCTACCCGAGGACACGTGGGCCCTTCATGAGTCGATTACCAAAGAGTCGACGGTTTCCCTAACAGGTGAGGTAAGGGAAGAGCCACGCGCCCCGGGCGGATTCGAGATCGGCGTGACCGCACTCGATCTGCTGTCACTTTCGGAGGAATATCCAATCCAGCCGAAGGAACACGGTGTCGAGTTCCTACTCGATCACCGCCACCTGTGGCTCCGATCGAGCCAGCAGCGGGCCGGGCTGAAAGTCAGACACGAAGTCGAGCACGCCATTCATGAGTTCTTCTATGAGCGTGATTTCGTCCGAATCGACACTCCGATTCTTACCGGGTCCATCGGAGAGTCCGCCGGAACTCTATTCGAGACTGACTACTTCGGAGAAGCGGCCTATTTGGCCCAGACCGGCCAGCTTTATGTCGAAACCGCATGTCCGGCCTTCCGAAAGGTCTACTGCTTCGGGCCGACGTTCCGCGCCGAGAAGTCGAAAACCCGTAGGCACCTGACCGAGTTCTGGATGATCGAGCCCGAAGTCGCATTCGCGGATTCGAACGACAACATGAAGCTCCAGGAAGAGTTCGTGTGTCACATCGTCGAGCGTGCTCTCGAACGGTGCCAAGAGGAGCTGAAGGTGCTCGAGCGGGACACGTCTGAACTGGAAGCCGTGTCCTCGCCTTTCGCACGGGTTTCCTACACCGACGCGATCGCCCTTCTTCAAGAGAAGGGAAGCGATGTCGAGTGGGGAGCGGACCTAGGTGCGCCCGACGAGATGCTTTTGACCGAACAGTTCAATCAGCCAATCTTCGTGCACGACTATCCGAAGGCGGTCAAAGCGTTCTACATGAAGGAAAATCCGGACGACCCACGCACGGTTTTGTGTAACGACATGCTAGTGCCCGGATACGGAGAACTCATCGGCGGTAGCCAGCGCGAGGACGACCTGGATCGCCTCTTGAGTAGGATCCGTGAGGAGGGTCTACCTGAAGAAGCTTACTCCTGGTACCTCGACATCCGGCGGTATGGGTCGTTTGTGCACTCTGGGTTCGGTCTGGGACTAGAGCGCACGGTCGCTTGGATCACCGGGCGGCATCACATCCGCGAGTTGATTCCGTTCCCGCGCGTAATGAATCGGTTGTCGCCGTGACGTTTGGGGCAGGGTGCGGAGTGCCACGTCGTCCGGGGGAGGTGAGCAGCAGCCCCGAGAGGCGAGTCGCACGCCCCCCCACCCGCACATGAACAAACTCGTCCTTGATATGAAGGATCAACGGCCGGTCTGGGCGCGCCCAGACTGGTTCGTCGCTCACCTGCGAGATGCTCTTCCGGACGACTGGGAAATCGTGGTTATCGAGGAGGATGCCGATGGGTCGGGGGACGGGTCGGCTAGGGTGAGTGCGGGTGTGCTGGGGGCGGTTCGGGATGCCCGAGCCTACTTGGGCTTTGGCATCGCGGCAGAGGTGTTGACCGAAGGATGGGAACTGGAGTGGGTGCACACGGGTGCTGCGGGCGTTGGCAATTCGCTGACTCTGGAGATGCTTGAGAGTCCGGTTCGCTTCACGAACTCCGCTGGGATCCACGCGATCCCGATGGCGGAGACCGTACTTGGCATGATCCTCTATTTCGCTCGAGGTTTCGACTTCGCCGTCGCCGGAATGGGACAAGGGCGGTGGAGCACGGACTCGTTTTATGAGGAGGAGTCACCCGTCCGCGAGTTGTCTCAGAGCGTGGTCGGGATCATTGGGGTTGGCGGGATAGGACGGGAAATCGCGCTTCGAGCCGCGGCGTTCGGAGCAGGCGTGATTGGGCTACGGCGGAGCCCGGTTCAACCGGGGGAGAGTCCGGCTTGGACGGCGCAGGCGGGGCCGGGTGAGATTCGCGTGGTATCCGGAGAAGACGGCTTTGCTGAGGTACTGTCAGCTAGCGACTACTTGGTATTGTCAGCGCCGGCGACCGCAGAGACCGATGGGATGGTTTCGCGGGACGCCATTGCCGCCCTGCGGAAGGGAGCCGTGCTGATCAACGTGTCACGGGGCTCTCTCGTGGACCAAGAGGCCCTCGTGGACGCCCTGCGTTCCGGTCGAGTCAGGGGGGCGGGGCTCGACGTGTTCGCACGCGAGCCGTTGGCTGAGGGCCACCCGCTTTGGGGACTGCCCAACGTCCTGCTGACCCCTCACGTGTCTGCTGTAACACGGACGTTCTGGCGGCGTGAGGCTGACCTGATCCTCGAGAATCTCTCCCACCTGTTGGCAGGCGAGCCCCTTCGGAACGAGGTCGACAAGGCGAGGGGTTACTAGGGCCGCCTCGTCAGCTTTGGGACTCGGTCTTGATCTCGTCCCATATGGCGTCGAGTTCCTCGAGCGTCGCCTGGCCTAGGACCACTCCCCGTTCCGCGGCCGAGGTTTCGAGGCGTTCGAATCGGTCTACGAATTTCCGGTTTGCACGTTCCAACAGGGTCGCAGAGTGGCTGCCGGCTCGGCGTACGAGATTGACCACTGCGAACAGTAAGTCTCCCAACTCCTCTTCGATGCGCTCCGGTAGGGCTTGGTCGAGGGCCTCCTTCGTTTCGTCGAGCTCCTCACTCACTTTGGCTAACGCCCCGGAAGTGTCCGGCCAGTCGAACCCTACGCCGCTGACCCGGTCCTGGATCCTATGTGCCCTGTGGAGCGGATCCATCGCGTCCGGGAGGCCGGCCAAGACCGAAGCACCGTCCTCCCTCTCTCGTGCTTTTAGGACCTCCCAGGGAACTTGCTCGCCCAGTCCAAAGAGGTGTGGGTGACGTCGCTTCATCTTGTCTTCGAGGCGATTGGCAACAGAGTCCGGCGTGAACGCTTGACGCTCCTCGGCCAGTACGATCTGAAACGCTAGGTTGAGGAGCAGGTCTCCGAGCTCTCCTTCCAGGTCCTCCTCCCGTTCGCCTCGGATCGCGTCGACCACCTCGTGACTCTCCTCCAAGAGATGCGGTATCAAGGTTTCGGGAGTTTGGGCACGGTCCCATGCGCAATGCATTCGGAGGAAGCGAACCAACTCCAGAGCGCGGTCGAGCGCTCCTGGCCCGAAGTCGGACGGGGGTGGATTCTCGTTGTCGCCACTCATGGTCGGATGGTCACTCTTCTTTTGGGGAATCAGACCTTGATCAGGCCTTATCTTTTCGCTTTTTTCAAGGTCTATGTCAACGGACGCACGGGGCGCTGCAGGCGTGCCAGGACGCTCATGGGTCGAAGTGCGACCCGGAGCCCTTCGCAGGAACTTCCGCCGGATCAATGCATCCGTCGGGGCCTCGTCGGTAATCCTACCGATGGTGAAGGCCGACGCATACGGTTTGGGTATGGAGTCCGTCGTGCGAGCGCTGGAGCCCGAGAACCCCTGGGGCTTCGGAGTGGCGTCGTTGGAAGAGGGAGAGCGACTCCGAGCTGCGGGGGTACAGCGGCCGATATTGGTCGCCAGCCCGCTCCCTCCGGGAGCTTACGATCGTGCGGTAGCCGCTTCGCTCACGCCGAGCCTCTCGGAGATCGAGGCGATCGATCGATTGGTCGCGGCGGCCGATAGAGTCGGACTCCCGGTCGACTTCCATGTCGAGATTGACACCGGAATGGGGCGCTCGGGGTTCGATTGGCGCCGGGTCGAGGAGTGGGCTCCGGCCTTGAAGGATCTTTCGGCGGACGGGGTAGTCTGGGCCGGTGTGTACACCCATTTCCACTCGGCCGACGTCGATGGTGACGACTCGACCTTGGAACAGTGGACACGACTTCACCGGGCACTGGAAGGGTTGGGCGATGGCGCGGTCGGGTTGCTGCACGGGTGTAACGGAGCGGCCGCCTTGCGGTATCCATCACTGGCCGCGGATGCAGTTCGGCCTGGGATATTCTTGTACGGCGGTGGGGTCGGGGAGGGAGTGGAGACGCCGGAGGCCGTGGTGACTCTTCACTCTCAGGTGACGTTGATCCGTGAAGTGCCGGTAGGGACCACGCTGGGCTACGGCGCGACATACCGAGCTGCAGGTGAAGAGCGGTGGGCCGCTCTGGGGATCGGGTACGGAGACGGCTTCCCTCGAATTCTCGGCAATCGCGGTAGGGTACTGCTCCGTGGACAGTCCGCGCCGATCATCGGACGGATCTCGATGGACGTGACGGTGGTAGATATCTCGGACGTCGACGGCGTCCGGGTGGGCGATACGGCCACATTGATAGGAACGGATGGACAGGCGGGAATCACCCTCGACGAGGTCGCTGCGCAGGCTGGGACGATCAGCTACGAAATTTTGACGGGCCTGACGGGCCGCCTGCCTCGGGTATGGATGGAGGACGATGTCGTATAGGTTTCTGCACGCCGACCAACTGGAAGCTGTTGGGCGGCTCTACTTGGAAACGGATTTAGGTCCGAGGAATTCGGTTTGAAGCGATATTTTCCAACATATGGGGCCCTCGCCCTAGTGTGTCTTTCTGCGTGTACGGAGAAGGACCCAACGGCTTCCCTCGACGAGTTTGTTGGGGAGCTGAACCCGCGCACCGTCGAGGTGGTCCTACCCTTCGAGGAGTTCACGGGCGGAGTCGAGGTTCTCGGGGGCTACGGTAACGTATCGAGTATGGGCCGTGGCGTTCTCGCGAAGGACTTTCAGGGTCTGAACTCCAGGGTCTTGATCCGTTTCGGAACCTATCCCGATTCTGTTCGAATCTTCGATTCCTCGACCGGGATCGCTAGCTGGGACAAGGACCATCTGATTGTCGGTGGCAGGCTGGTGCTGTTCTTCGACACGATCCAGGGTGTAGCCTTAGGCCCGGCGGACCTCACCGCGCACGCCACGCAACAGGAATGGGACGCGCGGACCGCGAATTGGGACGTTGCCGTGGATACGCTCGGCCGGCGACTTGAATGGTTGGTCCCGGGTGGCGGAAACACGGTGCCCATCGGCTCCGGATTCTTCGATCGCCAGTTCGGTCGGTCGGAGAGTGACACGCTTCCGTTCAATGATTCGCTCAGCATTGCGATGGACTCTGCCCAAATCGCCGCTTGGTCGGATCCTACCGACGTTACGCGCGGCGTCTTGCTGACGCTTGACGATAACGGTCGACGTCTTGTGCTCGAAGGGGCCCGGCTCCGCCTCACGATCCGGCCCAGTCTGGCCTTCGTCGACGGCGGCGAGTTTCCCGACAGTCTGATTGAGGAGAGTGCCTTCGGTGGAGAGAGCACGTTCATCTATGATCCGTTTCCAGGTCTAACCAATGACGAGTTGAGAGTAGGCGGAGCTCCGTCTTGGCGGAGCGTGTTGAATCTCGATATACCCCGAGTCCTGACAGGCCCAGCAGAGGTGTGTGCGGTGCTTGCGTGCCCCTTCGACTTAGCCGCCTCGGATGCGCAGCTAGGTCTTGCGGAACTGATCTTGACGACCAGGGAGACGCTCCCGGCGTACGAGTTATTCGATACACTGGACATCGACCTCCGGGCGGTGAGCAGTCCGGAACTTCTCCCGAAATCTCCTCTGGGCGGGCAGCTGGCAGGGGCGGTCGGAGTGCCCGTGAGGCCCTCGATGTTTTCGGACGAGGCCGGTACGAAGGTGGAGTTTCCCCTGACCGGCTTGGTCAATGATCTGATGTTCGGAGATTCTCTCAGGCTCGCCACGACTCCCGACCACGTCGTCTTCCTGACCATTGGCGAGCCACGCTCCCTCGGCTTCGCATCCTTCCACGGGGCGGGCAGTCCCGATGCTCCTGCACTCAGACTTCTCTTGACCGTAGCCGGAAAGTTGACGCTGCCATGAGGCGTGCGTGGTTCGTGTTCAGTCTGTTGGCCTGCCTGCCGGGTGTCGGCGTCGGCCAGTCCATCCTCGGAACGGTCGGACTTGGTGTCCGAACCGAGCCCCTCGACGCGGTCCAGCGGGCGCTGGGAGGCGTCGGTGTTGGCGCGGGATCCGCGACGATACTTCCAGGGGATCCCACGGCGTCCCTGGATCTCTTGGCTCCCACGGTGTCGTTCTCGGCGCAGTCCACCTGGGGCAACTACACCTTCGAGACAGAGGAAGCTGACTTTCAGGGGACCCGCTTTCCGATCTTGGCTGTGGCGTATCCGCTTGGTATTCGGAGCGTCCTGACGGTGACGGCGGGTAGCGTGTTTGATCAGCGCTGGGGCGCCGTGTCCGAGGGAACTTTGGAAATCTTGGGTGAGGCGGTGCCCATTAGAGACACGTTCGAGTCCGACGGGGGAGTGTCGACGCTGCGCGTCGGCTACGGCCGTCGCCTTTCAAATTCTCTGGCGCTGGGTGCGTCTGTCGGGTTGTACCGGGGACATCTCGATAGGAGCTTCGTTCGCAGCTTCAATCGCGAACTGGATAGCCTCGACGTTGTGAACCAGATCACGCCGTTCGGCGATGCGGGTCGGTGGACCTATTCCGGACCCGTGGCTTCCGTGAGCGCGTCTTGGGACCCCTCCGAGGTTGTTCAGCTCGGGGCCTCAGTGGGCTGGTCGGGTGGCATAACCGGCGATCCCGTGGGCGTTACCAGTGGTGAGTCGATCGACGTCACGCCTCCTTTGGAGATCCGCCTGGGGGTGACCACGATGTTGAGCCCTGCGATCTCCGTCACCGCGGGGCTTTCCACCGCGGATTGGACCGACTTGGGAGACCCGGCGTTCGACGACTTGGTTGTGGGGAGAGTTACCTCGTACGGTGGTGGTATCGAGTGGCGAGCGCGGAGGTTTTGGGCAGGGGATCTGCCGCTCCGTATCGGCTATCGACATTCGGGCTTGCCGTTCGCTTTCAGAGGCCACAGCGCCGTGGAGAACACCATTTCCGGTGGGTTCTCGATTGTGATGGCACAGGCTCTCGGCATCCCACTGGCGACCTTCGACGCCGCCATCGAGGTTGGGAGCCGTACGGCAGGTGAACTCAATGAGAAGTTCCGGAGGTTCACCTTGACGTTCCGGGTCGGAGGCCGCTGACGCGGCAGTGACATGAGGGTCCTCTACCAAACGTTCGGTTGTAAGGCGAATCAGTACGACACCGAGCGCATGCGCCAAGAGTTGGAGGCGCGCGGCGCGAGCACTGTCGATGGGGACTCTCCTTCGGATGTCTGCGTAGTCAACACCTGCACCGTGACGAATGCGGCTGATGCGGAGGCCCGTCGCTTCATCCGTAGGCTGCGACGAGAGCGGCCGGATACCCTGGTGATCGTTGCCGGATGTTCGGCCGTACTCAGAGCCCAAGAGTACCGGGGCATGAGCGAAGTGGAAGCGGTCGTGCCGGGGCACGACCCCGTGGAGTTGGCAAGCGCCGTTGTCAGCCGTGGCAAGTTGGTTCAGCTCGGCATGGGCCGACGATTGGACCAGCTCGACATGGAACCGGTCGGTGCTTCGATCCTAACCCGCCGAGAGGGGGCGACACGGGGCTGGCTCAAGGTTCAAGACGGCTGCGACCGGCACTGCTCTTTCTGTGCTACGCGTTTGGCCCGCGGTGTGAGCCGTTCGCGCCCGACAGAGGAAGTGATTCGGGAGGCAACCCAGCTCGCGGGTGCCCATCCTGAACTCGTGATCACGGGAATCCACATCGGTCACTATGGCAGGGATCTAGATGAGCCGCTCACACTGTCCCAGCTGCTTGCCCGCCTCCTCGATCGCGTACCGGGCGTCCGTTTTCGCCTAGGCAGCATCGAAGCGACAGAGGTCGACGATCTCCTGCTTGAGCTGATGGCCGGCTCTGGAGGACGTGTGGCCCCTCATTTACACATGCCGCTCCAGAGCGGGGCAGACGCCGTCCTGCGCCGAATGCGCAGATGGCATACCCGTGAGACCTACCGCGTACGTGCCTTGGAAATCGCGTCCGAGTTTTCGCATCTCGGTCTCGGTGCCGACGTGATAACGGGCTTTCCGGGGGAGACGGCGAGCGACCACGCTGAGACAGTGCGGCTCGTCGAGGAACTCCCCTTCACGTATCTGCACGTCTTTCCATATTCTCCGAAGGACGGGACGGAGGCAGCGGAGCTCTCCGATCCGGTTCCTCAGAGGATTGCCGGTGAGCGGAGTCGCGAACTGCGTTCCCTGGTTCAGGAAAAGGGTTTGGATTACAGAACGTCTCGGTCGGGTGAGACCGCGTGGGTCACGCTCGAATCCGAGGGTCGCAGCGCCCTGACGGGGGACTATCTGCGCGTGGCCGCGCAGGGGCCGAACCGGTCGAACCTAGGTCGGCTCCATGTGGGGCGGCTGCGTGGCTCGGGCCAAGACCTGTATATTGAACTTGATCCGACGGCTCCTTTAGACATGGATTTGTCGCTGCGTCCGCAATTGAGTTCGGTATGATTTCGAAGCCCAGAAAGCGCGCCTACGTCGAGACGTACGGCTGCCAGATGAACATCAGCGATGGTGAGCTGATGGAAGGCGTACTGGAGCAGCAGGGGTACGACATTGCCTCTGCGCCCGAGGATGCCGATGTCATCCTGGTGAACACCTGCGCGATTCGGGAACACGCGGAGAAGCGCGTGCTCGGTCGGGTTGGGCAGCTTTACGGACTGAAGCAGGAAAGGCCCGATCTTGTGATCGGGGTGACCGGATGCATGGCGCAGCGTATGGGGGACACGCTCCTCGAGCAGGCACCCTACGTGGATCTTGTCATGGGTCCCGACGGCTACCGCTCGCTACCTGAGCGTTTGGAAGCACTCGAAGAGGGACGACGGGTCATGCCCTCGCGATCCGGCAAGAAGCGTGGCCCACAACTGGCCGTGCTCGATCTGAACCTCGGTGAGAACTACGAGGGTTTGTCGCAGCGCCGGAGTTCCGACATTTCCGCTTGGGTCCCGATTCAGCGTGGGTGTGATCATCGGTGCACGTTTTGCATCGTTCCGTACGTGAGGGGGCCCGAGAAGAACCGCCGACCCGAAGAGGTCCTTCGCGAAATCGAAGAGATTGCAGCCTCCGGCCTCACGGAAGTGACCCTCCTTGGGCAGACCGTCAACTCGTATCGCCACGACGGTACGTCGTTCCCGGACCTGCTCCGGGCAGTGGCCAGAGTGCCGGGAATCGGCAGGGTGCGTTTCATGTCGCCCCACCCGAACGACGTGACTCCGGAGTTGCTCGAGGTGATGGCCGTGGAGCCCGCCGTATGTGAGCAGCTGCACCTCCCGCTCCAGTCTGGCAACGACCGAGTGCTCAAGCGCATGTTGCGCAGGTACACGGTCGAGAGCTTCCTCGAAAAGGTCGAACGGGCGCGTCAGGCGATTCCTGACATCGCCTTGTCTGCGGATGTCATCGTGGCGTTTCCTGGAGAGTCCCACGAGGAGTTCGAAGACACACTCGAAGTCCTACGCACCGTCCGATTCGATGACGCCTACACATACAAGTATTCGCTCCGTGAAGGTACCCCCGCCACGCGGCTTCCCCAGGAGGACTTCATTCCCGATGACGAGGCTCAGGAGCGCCTAGCGAAGCTGATCGAGGTTCACCGGGAGATCCAGGGTGAGATCAACCACGCTGAAGTCGGACGTGTCGAGGAAGTCCTCGTGGAGAAGACAGCCCGAAAGGCGGGACAGATCCTCGGGCGGACCCGGCGAAACAAGGTGGTCGCTTTCCAAGGAAGGACGGAACTGATCGGCACCTACCAGACCGTGGCCTTGATCGCGACGACGAGCGCGACCTTCGTGGGCGAACTGGTGAGTGAGCCGGCAGCGGTGACTCCATGAGGATGGCCGGCCCCTTAGGGGTGTTCATCGTCCTGCTGATCTCCATCGTTTTCGCGGCTCTGAATGGATCTCAACGCGTCACAGTCGATCTGTGGGTGTTTGTTCTCTATAGGGTGCCTGTAACGGTGGTCGCATTCGGTGGCCTTTTTACGGGGATGATCGTCATGCTCATCGCCGGCGTTCAGAGTGACTTGAAGGTGAGGTCGATTCTCCGGCACCGGTTGGAGGCGGAGGACCGCGAGGAGCGCGCCCTGATCGATCGCACCCAGCACGAGCTCTTTCCCTCCGAGTCGTCGGCCACAGTCGACGAATAGACCGAGGACGAGAGGGAGGTATTTTGACCTGATTTTGGGTTTCTGGCGGATGCGGGGGCCTCCCTGAGATCACAACCGCCGCCCTTTTCGAGGTGAGAACTAGGTGGTGAGAGTGGGCCTCTGCTGGCGAGAACGCCGTGTGAGGGGCGGCTTCCCTCGTTGACCCTGTCAGGGCCTGGGCTATCTTGGCCTTCAGGCAGTCCTAGATCGCACTCCACCCCAAGGCCATGTCCGAAACAAGCGTCGTAACACTAGAGCGCCATATCAGCGAGGAGGAGCGGAGCCGTCCGGAGGTTACCGTAGCCTTCAGCAATATCCTTTACGGCATCACTTTGGCTGCGAAGATCATCTCGAGAGAGGTAAACAAGGCCGGAATCGTCGACCTCCTAGGGGGTGCGGGCACGGTGAACGTCCAAGGTGAGCGCGTCCAAAAACTGGATTTGTACGCCCAGGACGTGATTTTCAGAGCCATGGATCACACCGGTACGCTCTGCTGCATGGTGTCAGAAGAGGCCGAGGACATCCTTCCGATCCCCGCTCAGTTTCCGAAAGGCGAGTACGTCCTGATCTTCGATCCGCTCGACGGATCCTCGAACATCGACGTAAACGTCTCTATCGGTACGATTTTCTCTATTCACCGGAAGATCTCCGGGGGAGAAGACGGGACCCTGCAGGACTGCCTACAGGCCGGAAGTGAGCAATTGGCCGCTGGATATGTGCTTTACGGGTCGTCTACCATGCTGGTATACACCAGCGGTGCGGGTGTGCACGGATTTACGCTCGATCCGTCCATTGGTGAGTTCCTGCTGAGTCATAGGAATATCACCATTCCCAACCCACCCAGCCTGATGTATTCGATCAATGAGGCCTATTATCCGCGCTGGTCCGAGGGACAACAGCGTCTGATGAGGCATTTAAAGGGCCTCGATGGCGAATCTACGCCATCCTATAGCTCTCGATATATCGGTTCGTTGGTCGCCGACTTCCACCGAACCCTCCTGAAGGGGGGCATTTTCATGTATCCGGCCGACATCAAGGCCCCAGAGGGAAAATTGCGGCTTCTTTACGAAGCTGCGCCGATGGGAATGATCTGTGAACAGGCGGGCGGAAGGGCCTCCGACGGGAAAAATCGGATTTTGGACCTCGCCCCCCAGAGCCTGCACCAGAGGACCCCATTGTACCTGGGATCCAGTGAAATCGTGGCCCTGGCCGAGCGGTATTTGTCCGAACCCTCAGAAATCTGAGGGTTTACGGATTTATGAGGCTTTTTCGGCCACTCTCTAGCCCCACGGGACCCGTATAAACACTGGACAATATCGAGATCCAGTTGTGGCATCATCCTTGCTTTTGTGTCATCTCGTATTCTTGCGCTCTACCCTTCCGGGTGAGCGAACTACACCTCTTAATGAAGTTGCTTCGTTTCGCAGCTATCGCGTTGCTCGGGGCCATTACGATGGTCGCTTGTGATGACGACACGACGACGGTTGTGTAGCCGCCGACGTCAGTGACCATCGTCGGAACCGTGAGTGGTACGGTTTCGGTCGAGGGCGCTGCCTCCCAGTCGGCTACGACTGGCGCCGGCGGTACCTACTCGTTCGGCTAACGCTCCCTCGGACACGCGTACGGCGTCTAGGTCAGTGGTGGTCCTTCTGACGTGGCGTTCGGTACGACCGCGACGGTCATTACCATCTCGACGAGTGGCCAGACGGTCACCGCCGACTTCGGTGGTAACTACATTCGCGCTTCCAGCATCCGGGGTAGCATCACCTCCGGAGCTACCGGCATCGTCGCCAGGGTCAGCCTGACCGGTATTTCGACGGCTTCCGGCACATCCGACACGAGCGGTGACTTCGAGTTCACTGGCCTGCGGTCTGGCGACTACACCGTTACGGTTTCCGATACTCTGCGCCCAGTTCGACTAAGGTCGTGGGACGAAGGCTCCCGTCTAGGTGGACGTGGAGTTCCGTCTTGGGAAGCCGCTCTAGGAGGGCGCGGGTGATTTCGAGTGCCACTAGTTCGGCAACCTCTCGGTTCTTGAGGGAGTGCTAGGGGCCCGTAATCTCAGGACCGGGAACTCTGTCTCACCTCGTCTAGCAATTGATCGGGTGATTCCCCGGCACATATCCCTTGTCAACGTCCACTAGGGGCGCGGCATAGTCGCCCGAGAAGCACGCATCGCAGAACGACCCGTGATCCGACACTACAGAGAGCATTCCGTCCAAAGAGAGATACCCTAGCGAGTCCACGCCTAGTACCTCCGCGATCTCCGGAGGGCTCATCTGGGAGCCGATCAGCTCTTCGCGGTTCGGCATGTCGATGCCGTAGAAGCATGGGAAGCGGACGGGCGGGCTGGCGATGCGGAAATGGACCTCCTTGGCGCCGGCCTGGCGGATAAACTTCACCAGGCTCTTGCTGGTGGTACCGCGTACCAACGAGTCGTCCACCACGATAATCCGTTTTCCTTCGAGAACCTCTCTCACGGGGTTGTACTTCATGCGGGCCCCGAAGTCCCGATCGGCCTGGGAGGGCTTGATGAACGTGCGCCCCACATAGTGGTTACGAAGGAGGCCCAACTCGTAGGGGATGCCACTGGCTTCGCTGTAGCCGAGAGCAGCGGAGTTCGCGCTGTCGGGCACCGCGATCACGGCGTCAGCATCCACAGGATGTTCGCTGGCCAACTCCTTCCCGAATCCTCTACGGGCGCCGTCTACAGAAATCGTCCATAAGCGGGAGTCCGGGCGGGCGAAATAGACCAATTCGAAGATGCACGGTGCGGCTTTGAGGCCGGGAGAGAGACTCTCCAGATTCTGGACGGACTCACCCTCGATCTTGAGCACTTCTCCCGGATCGATGTCGCGCACGTACTCCGCTCCAACGATGTCGAGGGCGCACGTCTCACTGGCCACAACGTGTCCGCCGTCCAGCTTGCCCAGTATCAAGGGACGGTATCCCCTCGGGTCCCGAACCGCATATAGCGTCTCGTTGACAGTGATGGCAAGAGAGAAAGCACCTTCGAGATGACTGAGCGCATCGGCCACCTGGGCGTCGATCGTATCGTGCCGCGAGCGCGCGATGAGATGGACGATCATTTCCGAATCCGATGTGGTCTGAAAGATCGCACCCTCATCGACCAGGCGTTTCTTGATGTCGTGCGCATTGGTGAGGTTCCCGTTGTGCGAGACGCCCAGGTCACCCTCCGCGTACCGTACCACGATCGGCTGCGCGTTTAGAACTCGGCTGCCTCCTGCGGTGGAGTAACGGACGTGCCCCAGCGCAGTGCTTCCGGGAAGTTTGATGAGGTTCTCGGCGCTGAATACGTCACCGACAAGGCCGACATCCTTGAAGACACGGGCTTCCCCGTCTTGGATCGCACAGATGCCGGCCGATTCCTGGCCTCTGTGCTGGAGTGCGTAGAGCCCGAGGAAAGCGAGCTCAGCGGCGCCCTCTATGCCGCTCACCCCCATCACACCGCACTCCTCCCGCGGCGTCTCGTCCAATTCCGAGGTCAGAATGTCCTGTGGCCGACCAACGACGGGGAGAGGCTGGATCACGACTTGCTAGCTCCGTCCATCAAACGAGGAATCGCACCGAAGTATAGGTCCGACAGGGTCTCCACCTCGACCTCTAACGTCGCACTCCGACCTTCCACCCGGAAGCCGTCGGCCGCCGCCACCACCTGACCGATTTGTCGGCACGGTACTCCGTGCTTCTTGGCGATGCGCAAAGCGTCGTCTACCGAGCGTGCGTTGCAGGACACCACGATCCGTCCCTGAGCTTCGCCGAAGAGCAGGGGTAGCGGTGATATGGCATCATGTAGCGTGACATGTACGCCCATGGGCGAGCCACCCCGACCCAGAGCGCTCTCGGCCAGGGTACAGGCGAGTCCACCCTCCGACACATCGTGCGCCGATTGGAGGAGGCCCTTTTGGATCATGGCTAGCACAGCGTGTTGTAGCCGCCGTTCCGCCAACAGGTCCACCGAAGGGGGCTCACCGGCCACCAGGTTCTCGATCACGTAGAGGTACTCCGAGGCGCCGAGCTCGTCCGTGTTGTCGCCGAGCAGGATGATAGCATCACCTTCGTCCTTAAACGCGGCTTCGGTCAGGTGGGCGACATCCTCGACGATACCCACCATCCCTATAACCGGGGTCGGGTAGATGGCCACCCCGTCCGTCTCGTTGTAGAAGGAGACGTTGCCACCAGTCACAGGTGTCTCGAACAGTTTGCACGCGTCGGCCATGCCCAGCACCGCTTCACGGAACTGGTGGTAGATATGTGGCTTCAGCGGGCTCCCGAAATTCAAGTTGTTGGTGATGGCTGTGGGAAGCGCTCCGACGCATACGAGGTTACGGGCGGCCTCTGCCACGGCCCCCATGGTTCCCATACGCGGGTTGAGATACACGTAGCGCCCGTTGCAGTCCGTCGTGGCCGCAACGGCCTTGTTGGTGCCTCTGAGGCGGACCACGCCGGCGTCCGCTCCCGGGCGCACCGCCGTTCCCGTCCTGACCGTAGTGTCGTATTGGCGGTACACCCACCGCTTCGACGCGATGTTCGGTGAGCCCATCAGCTTCAGGAAGGCGTCTGACTGATCCGACTCGGCATCCTCGAAGCGTGAAAGGTCCATGCACCGGAGCTCTTTGATCTCCTCCGATTCGACGCCCTCTCGCTCGTAAGTGGGGCATCCTTCGGTAAGAGGGAGGGAAGGGATCTCAGCAACGGCTCGGCCACCCTCCATGACTCGGAAGAGCCCGTCATCGGTCACTATCCCGATCTCTTCTGCTTCGAGTTCCCACTTGTTGAGAATCGCCTTCACACCGTCTTCATGCCCGACCTTGGCCACGACCAGCATGCGTTCCTGTGATTCGGAGAGGAGAATCTCATATGGAGTCATGCCCGATTCGCGGACGGGCACCCGGTCCATGTCGATCTCTACCCCGTTACCCGAGCGACCCGCCATCTCCGAAGCGCTCGATGTGATCCCCGCTGCGCCCATGTCTTGGATGCCAGTGATGTGACCGCTCTGAATGAGCTCCAGGCTGGCCTCAAGCAACAGCTTCTCGGTGAAGGGGTCGCCCACCTGCACCCGGGGCCGACTGGCCTCGGAGTCCTCGTTTAGCTCCTCCGACGCGAAAGTCGCGCCGTGGATGCCGTCTCGGCCTGTTCTCGCGCCCACGGCCATGAGGGGGTTACCGACTCCCTCGGCCTCACCCTTGATCAGGTCTTCCGCCTTCATGAGCCCGAGGCACATGGCGTTTACGATCGGATTACCCTCGTATCCCTCATCGAAGAAGGTCTCTCCGCCGATATTCGGGATGCCGACGCAGTTTCCGTAGTCGCCGACTCCTTTGACTACGCCTGAGAACAGATAACGCACCCGTCCGCTGTCCAGATTGCCGAATCGGAGAGAATCGAGGACCGCGATCGGCCGGGCGCCCATGGTGAAGACGTCCCGTAGGATCCCTCCCACCCCGGTGGCCGCCCCCTGGTAGGGCTCGACGGCGGAAGGATGGTTGTGTGACTCGATCTTGAAGGCCAACGCCAACCCGTCTCCCACGTCGATCACACCCGCGTTTTCACCCGGCCCCTGAATCACCCAGGGCGCTTCTGTCGGCAGAAGCCGCAGCAAACGTTTGGAATTCTTATATCCGCAGTGCTCGGACCACATTGCGCTGAAGACACCGAGTTCCGTATAGGTGGGCTCTCTTCCGAGGATCTTCAGGATCCGATCGTACTCGGAAGGGGAGAGGCCGTGATCGTCGACCAGCTCGGGTGTGATGGGTGGATCACCCTCGCGAGGGTCCAAGGTCACCCCCGGGGCGGTGCCGTTATGCTCCGGTCTATCGCTCAAGGTTTTGCTGGGTCCGTTCGGTAGTTGGTTGGGGGGTGGGTCGGGTTCAAGTAGTTCCGACCGGTGAGAGATGTGCCAACAAAGCCTCGAAGATTCCGAGCCCGTCTACCGAGCCGAGAATGTCTTCAACCGCGCGTTCGGGATGGGGCATCATTCCCATGACGTTGCCTTCTTTGTTGACGATGCCCGCAATGCTGTGCGCGGATCCGTTCGGGTTCGACTCCGGGGTCGTGTCGCCCGCCGAGTCCACGTATCGGAAGAGAATCCGGCCCTCTGCCTCCAAGCGGTCCAGGGCTTCCTGGTCCGCGTGGTAGTTACCCTCTGCATGAGCAATGGGCATGCGCAGGACTCGCCCGACCTCGTAGTCTCTCGTGAAGATGGTCGCATCGTTCTCGACACGGAGCAGCACGTCTTGGCTCGCGAACAAGAGAGAGTTGTTACGGAGGAGCGCACCCGGAAGAAGTCCCGCCTCACAGAGCATTTGGAACCCATTGCAGATTCCCAGCACCGGACCACCTGATGCGGCGAACGCCTTCACGGCGGCCATCACAGGGCTCATGGTGGCAATGGCGCCGGCGCGCAGGTAGTCCCCGTAGGAAAATCCTCCCGGGAGCATGACGGCGTCCACCTCGCCCAACTCGACTTCTCTGTGCCACACGAAGTCGGGGCTTCCACCCACCAGCTGTATGCACTTGTAGAGGTCGTAGTCACAGTTCGACCCCGGGAAAGTGATGATCGCGACCTTCATGCCGAGGTATCCGCGGTAGCGGCCTCGTGCACGTCGATCTCGTAGTCCTCCGTCACCGGATTGGACAGAAGCCGCTGGCACATGGCCGACCCTCGCTCGCGAGCTACGTCCGCGGAGGATGCGTCTACGTCCAGGTATAGGATCTTACCGACCCTTACGTCCTGGATGCCCTCATAGTCCAGTGACTGCAGAGCCTGTTGGATGGCCTTTCCCTCGGGATCCAAGAGGCCCGCGCGGGGAACCACACGTATTTCCAAGCGAAAACGCGTCACGTCTCGCTCTCCGTTTCAGGGGATTGAAGGTGTGAGTGACTTGGCTGGTAGCGTTTCGGAGCCAGCTCTCCGTAGTCTAGGGCGCGAACTTCGGCGCCCGCCTCGTCCACCACGTCCAAGAGCGGATCTCGTTCTGGGAGACGTTCGAGGAGTCCGTGAATGACCGATCCCATAAGGCCCCACATCGTGTAGGCGAGGAGCATGGGGAAGAAGTAGTAGGCGGGGAACGCGATCGCGACGAGCACGTTGCCGAACAGCCAGGCCAGGGTGAGCAGGCCCTTCCTCGACTTGAGCCCAATCTTAGGCACGAGCGCATACGGAATGTTGCTCAGCATCAGGGCGCCCAGGATGATGAGCAAGATGCCCATGATCCGCGGCCAGGGCATGGTCGAGAGGTACGTCTCGAAGAACGGTGTCTGACTGAACGGATAAAAAGTCGCGAGGATCATCCCCGGGGTCGGGGAGGGAAGACCGTGGAAGTGGGTCTTGGCCTCTCCGCCTTGCTCCACATTGAAGCGGGCAAGCCGTACGACCACGGCCATCACGTATACGAGGGGCAGCACCCAACTCCAGTTCCCGTCGAAGAAGTAGAGCGTGTACATGATGAACGCGGGTGCCACGCCGAAGGAGATGGCGTCGACCAGCGAGTCCAACTCCCCACCAAACGCCGATCCTGTGCTGGTGAAGCGAGCGATGCGCCCGTCCAACAGGTCCGTGACGGCCGCCCAGACGATGAACCATCCCGCCCAGGTGAAGTCGCCGCGTGTGGCGGCTACGATGGCGTAGAACCCGAAGAACAGGTTGGCCATCGTAAAGGCAGACGGCAGGATGATAATCCCGCGCTGAAGCTTCGTGGCCGGCCTCTGACGATCAATCACGCGTTGGCCTCCTGCGTCGTAACGTTTTGTGTCTTTGTGACTTGGGCGTCTTCGCCTTCGGACGACCCGACTGTATCCGGCAGGTCCTTCACGTGGGCGAAGACGGTCCTTCCGCCGACGGCTTTGTCGCCGACTTGACACGACAGCGGCCAGTGGAGCGGCAAGAAAATGTCCACTCGGGAGCCGAACCTGATGAGCCCGATGCGATCGCCGATCACTACGCGATCGCCGCGCTCCGGGTAGGTGACGATTCGTCGGGCGATCAACCCTGCGATCTGCTTCACCAGGACAGGACCCCAGGGAGTGCTCACACCCAAAGAGGCCTGCTCATTGGACTCGCTCGCCTTCGGGGCCCAGGCCACCGCGTATGCCCCGGGGCGATACTCGCGGTGCTCGACCAGGCCGGTGATCGGCGACCTCTGAACGTGGACGTTGAAGACACTCAGAAAGATGGTGATGCGACGCGAGGGCCCCTCGAAGAACGACGGCTCATTGATCTCTTGGATGTCGATGATCTTTCCATCCCCCGGGGAGAGGACGACCCCCTCACCAGAGGGAGTTGGACGTTCAGGGTCACGGAAGAAGTAGCACACGAATCCAGTCAGTACCGTGAGCAGGAGGGCCGGAATGGCCACCCACGTATCGGAGAAGGGGACCACCGCCCACACAAGGGCCGCCAGAAGCGACGTCGTGAGGATGAACGGATATCCTTCCCGCGCGAACTTCATGCGGCTCTTTCTGTCCCCCGGCGGTCAGCCGAAGTGAGGAGGCTCGAAAGCATTGAGTTCGGTTCCGGTGAGGCGCCGGAAGATCTCCAGGTATCTCGTTGAGGTAGCATCGACCACGTGATCAGGTAAGTCGGGTGGCGGTGGTGACTTGTCCCAGTCGAGTCCGTCAAGAAAATCGCGAACGGGTTGTTTGTCCAATGACTGCTGGCCCTGTCCTGCCACGTAGCGATCCGCTGGCCAGAATCGCGACGAGTCGGGCGTGAGTACCTCGTCGATCAGGATCAGCCGGCCGTCGGAATGGTATCCGAACTCGAACTTCGTATCGGCCAGAAGGATTCCTCTCTCCTCCGCCAATGTCACACCATGACCGTAGATGAGGAAGGACAGATCACGAAGACGGTTCGCGACCTCCTGTCCCAACCGCTCCACGACCCCGGAGAACGGGATGTTCTCGTCGTGTCCCGTCACGGCTTTCGTGGCCGGAGAGAAGACTGGCTGCGCCAGTCGTCCACTCTCGATCAGGCCTTCGGGCAAGGGCTCGCCCGCCAGAGTACCCGACCGGCCGTACTCCTTCCAGGCGGATCCCGAGATGTAGCCGCGGACCACGCACTCGACCATGACCGGTTCCGTACGGTGCACCAGCATGCTCCGGGCGACCCAGGTCTCTCTCGAGCCGGCCAGCGCGGGCACCCGCTCCTCGATCTCGTCGGGGTCGACGCTGATCAGGTGGTGGTCGAGTTGGCCACGAAGCGAGTCCATCCACCAAGCCGTGAGCTGAGTGAGCACCTCACCTTTTCGTGGTATCGGCTGGGGGAGGATCACGTCGAACGCGCTCACGCGATCGCTCGCCACCATCAAGAGTAGTCCCTCTCCGGCGTCGTAGACGTCGCGGACCTTCCCCTGATGAAGTAGTGGGAGGGGGACTTGTGACTGTGTTACGGGCATCGCATCAGACCCGGACATCTGGTTCTCCCAAGCGCTCGTTGGCGCCTGTTTCGAGTCGTTCCAAGGCCGGCTGTACCCACTCTGCCAAGAAGCGATCCACCTGTTCGGGGGCTCGCCCGACGAAGCGGGACGGGTCGGCGATTTCCCGCAGATCGGCCATGGTCATTCCGAACGCGTCGTCATCCGCGATGCGCTCCAGAAGATCAGCCTCTGCGCCTTCGTTTTTCATGCGTCCGGCGGCCTCCATAGAGTGCTGCCGAATACGTTCGTGTAACTCCTGTCGATCTCCGCCCGCCGCCGACGCGTGCATCAGAATCGTCTCCGATGCCATGAACGGAAGATGGACCTCTAGGTTTCTTCGAATGACTCCGGAGTTCACAACGAGCCCAGAAGCGATGTTCTCGACGAGTACCAAGATGCCGTCGAGTGCCAGGAACGAATCCGGAATCGACAGCCGACGATTGGCCGAATCGTCCAAGGTGCGTTCCAGCCACTGGGTGGCCGTGGTGTATTGCGGATCCTGAGACAGCGCAATGACATGACGCGCCATCCCGCAGATGCGCTCCGCCCTCATCGGGTTGCGCTTGTACGGCATGGCCGACGAGCCGATCTGCTCGCTCTCGAACGGCTCCTCCACTTCACGCAGGTTGGCCAACAGCCGAAGGTCGTTGCCCATCTTGGATGCTGATGCCGCCACTCCGGCCAGACATCCCAGGACCTGGGCATCCAGCTTTCGAGTGTAGGTCTGGCCTGTCACGCCGAAGCGCTCCGTGAAGCCCATGCGTTGGGCTACACCCTGGTCGAGCTCGTCCACCTTGCCGGTGTCACCCTCGAAGAGCTCCAAGAAAGAGGCCTGGGTCCCCGTCGTGCCCTTCACGCCTCTGAATCGAAGCTTCTCGAGGCGGAACTCGACCTCTTCGAGGTCGAGCACCAGATCCTGGATCCACAAGGTTGCGCGCTTCCCGACCGTGGTCGGCTGGGCCGGCTGGAAGTGCGTGTAACCGAGGGTCGGCAGGTCCTTGTATGTGGACGCGAAGCCTGCCAGGTGTGATACACAACGCACAATGCGGTCCCGGATGAGCGTCAGTGCCTCTCGATGCTGGATCAGGTCGGTGTTGTCACCGATGAAGGCACTGGTCGCCCCGAGATGGATGATGCCCTTGGCAGCCGGTGCGACGCCCCCGAAGAGGTGCACGTGGGCCATGACATCGTGACGGAACTGGCGCTCGTACTCGGCGGCCTTGTCGAGGTCGATGTCATCCAGGGTCTGGCGCATCTGCTCCAACGCTTGGTCCGGGATGGGCAGCCCCAACTCGTGCTGTGACTCGGCAAGAGCCAGCCAAAGCCGTCGCCAGGTCCCAAAACGATGAGCCGGAGCGAAGATGGCTTGCATTTCTCGGGAGGCATACCGTTCTCCCAGGGGATGGCTATAGGGGTCAGCCACGGGGCCGCCCGAACGAGAGTTGTCTCACGATGACTCCACCGTCTCTTTCGATGTAGATGGCCACGTTACCGGAAGCCCGCCGGAAGATCGCTGCGGCCTGCTCTGCCGAAGTGACACCCACCCGGTTGACTTGCAGGATGACGTCACCGTTCCTCAGGCCGATCCGACCCTCGAGTTCGGGCCCGATCGACAAGATCAGCGCCCCGGTGTCGTAACCGAGGTTGCGCTCCGCCCGGATCGCGGGGGTTACCGTTACCAGTTGCATCTGCTCGAGAGCCGTGACTCGGTCTGCCGAGACCGATGGAACCTCTTCGGACACGACCGTCACACCGTTCGCTCGACCCTCGACACCCAGATCGAGGGACTCACCCGCCATCAGGTCCAACAGGACCGACTCGAAGTCCAAGGGGGTGTGGAGGGGCTTGCCGTCTACGGAGACGATGCGGTCTCCGTCTGCAAGGCGGGCCCGCGCAGCCGGCGACCCCGGCGCGACATTAGCGACCACGATGCCCTGCGTGCGTCCCCAGATATCCTCGGCACCCGCGTCGACCTGGAATCCCAGCCATGCCCGCTTCAGATCGCCGGTGCCCATGAGCTGATCGGCGACGCGGATGGCGCGGTCGATCGGAATAGCAAAACCGAGGCCTTCGCTGCCCCCACTCCGGGTAAAAATCGAGCTGTTGACGCCGATAACTTCGCCAGCGGAATTGACCAGCGGTCCTCCTGAATTGCCGGGGTTGATCGAGGCATCCGTCTGGATCATCCCGAGATACACAACCCGCGCGGCGTCGTCGGGAATGATGTGTCTTCCTGTGGCGCTCACGACCCCAGCCGTAACCGAGGGCTCGGAGTTGGAGAATAGGTTGCCGAAGGGATTTCCGATCGCCAGAGCCCATTCCCCGATCATCAGCCCGTCGGAGGTCCCGAGCCGAGCGACTGGCAGCTGGTCCCCGCTGATGCGTAGGACAGCGACGTCGGTGAGTTGGTCGGTTCCCACCAACTCGGCTTCGAAGTCACGGCCATCGGGAAGGGTGACCATGATCCGCTCGGCGCCTTGGATTACGTGATCGTTGGTCAGGATCACGCCCTCGGAGCTGATGATAAAGCCAGATCCTAGACCCCTGCTGCGGCGGGTTCGCGGCATCGAGAATGGGTCGAAGAAGGAACGGGTCTGTACCTGCTCGGTCCGAAGGACGTTGACGCTCACAACGGCGGGGGCCACCTCTGTGGCCGCTTCGACGATAGCGTTGCTGCGCGACGTCTCAACCTGTCCACTGCGCCGCGTCGCCTGCTTCTGGACCAGCGTCGTGCTCCCGGCTGCGAGTGACGCAGCCGAACTGGTCGCCGAGCTCGTCGCCTCATCGGGCGTCTCGGCCGCCCTACAAGCCAACGGCGCCAGGACCAGCGTGGCCGCGACTCCTGTCAGGGCCGCGCGATACATGAGGAGGTTCAACGGTCTATCCGCCATGGTCTGAAATGTCGACGGGGTTAGAGATCTCTGCCCAACTTCTGCCAGTCCGCCATGAACGCGTCCAGGCCGCGATCCGTCAGTGGATGCTTCAACAGTTGATACAACACTTTGGGCGGCAACGTGCCACAGTCCGCACCGAGCATGAGCGACTGCACCATGTGCTGCGGATGCCGGATGGATGCGGCCAAAATCTGTGTTTCGATGTCGTAATTGTCATATATCTGACGAATCTGGGCGATGAGCTCCATCCCGTCGCCAGCCATGTCATCCACGCGCCCGATGAACGGAGAGATGAATGTGGCCCCAGCCTTGGCCGCCAGGTGGGCCTGCGTCGGTGAGAAGCAGAGAGTCACGTTCACTCCGATGTCCTCACTCCGGAGCGTGCGGCACGCAACCAGGCCCGCTTCGGTGAGGGGCACCTTGATTACGATGTTGTCGTGGACCTTCGCCAGTCTGCGTCCTTGATCCACCATGCCTTCAGCGTCCAACGCTACGACCTCGGCACTGACGGGCCCATCCACCGCCTGACAGATCTCTAGGAAGAGGTCGGCAGGCTCGCGGTCCCCGGCAGACTTTGCCATCAGGGAAGGGTTGGTCGTCACTCCGTCGATGAGACCGGCGTCGGAGGCTCGGCGGATTTCATCAACGTCGGCTGTGTCAAGGAAAATTCTCATGTGCTCTTCGGTTCAGGGCTTCGGAGTGGTGGCGTTGAGGCTTCCAGATCCTCAATTGTCGGGTATGCCACTTGATGTAAAAACAGACCCTCAGGGGGCGCCGGGGGCGACGTAGACAGGTCTCCTTGAGGTTCGGCCAGGAGGCGTTCCAAGTCGTCCAGCGGACGCCGATCCCGCACGATGTCCACCATGGTTCCTACAAGGTAACGCACCATGTGATGGAGGTACCGATTGGCGGTAATTCGGAAGGAGAAGCCGAGGTGATTCCACGGCTCCCATGTGGCGTGGGTCACGGTGCACATATCGCCGCGTTCGGCCTGGCCGGACTTGGCGAACGCCTTGAACGAATGCTCACCGGGAAGGATGTCGGCCGCCCGCTGCAACAACCCCGGATCGACGTCGTTCCCCAGGGCCCAGCACCACCGGCGGTGAAACGGGGACCGGCTGCGCACATCGGTGCCGAGGCGGTAAATGTAGGTGCGCGCCAAGGCATCGAAACGGGGACTGAAATCGGGAGCCGCTGATTGAACGGACTCGATCCAGATGTCGTTGGGCAGCACTGCGTTCAGCGCTTTCTCAAGCTTCTGCGGTTCCCAAGTTTCGGGGAGGGACACGGCCGCCACCTGGCCGGTCGCATGGACTCCTCGATCTGTGCGGCCCGATCCCTCGATAGGGCGTCGGGCACCTGTAAGACGCGTCAGGGCCGCTTCGAGCTCACCTTGAACGGTTCGCTCCTCACGCTGCATCTGCCAGCCGAAGAAGGCCGACCCGTCGTAATGAAGGATCAGCTTGAGGCGATTCACCCTCACGGATTCCACGCCCGGTAAGGTAGAACGGGTGCAACTGTTGTCAAGCGACGCCCGAGAGGTTGAATTATAGTAGTATTCAGGATGGGCAAACGCGCCCGCTGACACCGGAATTCTTGCATGGGGCGTGATCTCGAAATGAGTGAGAGTCAGGCCTCACCGTCCCAGTCACTAAGCATGAAAAACGTCCTTCACAGGGTCGCCGACGGTGGACGTCTCAGCGCCGCTGAGGCGGAGTCCGCGTTCGATATGTTCATGGAGGGGACCGCCTCACCGGCGCAAATGTCTGCGTTGCTGATGGCTTTCCGTGTGAGGGGGATTCTGCCTGTCGAGGTTGCCGGCGGGGTGAGGGCTCTTAGGAAGGCCATGGTACGGGTGGACTCCGAGGCGACGGATCAACTCGTCGACACCTGCGGCACCGGGGGAGGGTCCGTGACTACCTTTAATATCTCGACTGCTGCCGCTTTGGTGGCGTCGGGGGCCGGCGTGCGCATCGCGAAGCACGGAAATCGCTCCTTTACGTCGCGGAGCGGCAGCGCCGATGTGCTCGAGGCATTGGGAGTGCGGATCGAACTCACGCCCGAAGAGATGGCCAGCGTCCTGAAAGAGGTAGGCCTGGTCTTCATGTTTGCCCCGTTACTGCACCCGGCGATGCGGCATGTCGGGCCCGTGCGCAGGGAGCTCGGCTTTCCAACCGTAATGAACATCCTCGGGCCGCTCACAAACCCGGCTGGTGTGGGTCGACAGTTGGTGGGGGTTGCCGACCCGTCGCTGGTATCGCTCGTGGTCGAGGCGCTTCGGGAATTGGGCCATACGCACGCCTTGGTGGTTCACGGCGATCCGGGGATGGACGAGGTCAGCCCGATGGGCCCGACCCGCGTTGCTGAACTGGTGAACGGTGATGTGGCCGAGTTCACCGTCTCACCGGAGGATTTCGGTATGAAGCCGTGCTCGGCGGATGAGTTGGCGGGCGGCGAACCCGAAGAAAACGCTCAGGTCATCATGTCGGTTTTACAGGGAGATCAGCAGGGGGGGGCCCGATCGGCCGTCCTCCTCAATGCCGGAGCGGTCATCTACGTATCGGGAGCGGCCGATACCTTGGAGGCGAGTGTGAAGCTCGCCGAGCAAACTCTGGACGAAGGCAAGGCCCTTGAGGCTCTGGAGCTGCTTCGAACCGCTACGCGCGCACCCTAGCAGCGCGCACCCTAGCACACGTGGTGTTCGAAGGGCCTCCGGTCCGGCTAGTACTTCCGAATAACTCCTACCACTACGCCCTGAATCTGGACATTGTCGGGGTCCTCTAGAATCGGTTGCATCGTGGGGTTGGCTGGTTGCAGCCGGATTCTCCCGTCGTTCTCGCGATAGAGTTTTTTCACGGTTGCGGAATCACCCCCAACCAGCGCCACCACCATCTGACCGTCCGCGGCCGTTTCCTGTGATGTCACGACGATGTAGTCGCCGTCGCGAATCTGCTCGTCGATCATGGATTGACCTTCCACGCGGAGCACGAAGTTGTCCCGACCCCCCCGTACCATGTCCGGCGGTACAGCAAGAGTCTCGTGTTCCTCGATCGCCTCGATCGGGAGGCCGGCGGCGACGGCACCGAGGAGTGGAAGCTCGAGGCCGCCGGGCGACGACGTGTGGCCCACCAACTCGATGGAGCGACTCTCGTTATAGGCCTTCCGGATGTAGCCTTTCCGTTCCAGATTGCTCAGGTGCTCGTGGACGGTGGCGAGGGAGGAGTACCCGAACGCCTCAGCGATCTCCTCAAAGCTCGGGGCGTACCCCCGCTCGTCAATGAAACTCTCAATATGATCGAGGATCTCTTTTTGTCGCTTCGTCAGGGGCATTTCGTTTGCCTCCATATCGATAGAACCCGAATAGGGACCGAAGAAACGATACCCGAACGTTGCCCGAAACGCAAGGACGGGCGGGGATGAGGCGGTTGGGCCGCCTATCGCTGGGGACGATGAACGCGCCGGTTGGTATCCTCGATCGCATCGTCGAGACCAAGCGACGCGAGGTGGAAGCGCTGAAGGGAAGGGCTTCGGAGCTTCGTGCGGCGGCGGAAGGAGCGGCAACAGCTAGGGACTTCAAAGCCGCCCTCAGCGGGGGTGATTCGGTCTCGGTGATCGCGGAGATCAAGAGACGTTCGCCGGGAGCCGGAGGGATCCGCCCCGATTTGGATCCCGTTCAGTTGGCTCCGACCTACGAGGCCGGCGGGGCTGCCGCTCTGAGTGTCTTGACCGACGGCGAGTACTTCGGGGGCAGGCTAGGTGATCTGAGCGTCGCCAGGGGTCTCGTCAGCGTTCCGGTGCTGCGGAAGGACTTTCTGATCGACCCGTCTCAGGTCTATCAGGCGAGAGCGGCCGATGCGGATGCGATCCTGTTGATCGTTCGTATTCTCGACGACGGGCAGCTGCGGTCTCTTCGCGTCCTGGCTGAGGAGCTGGGAATGACTGCCCTCGTAGAGGCTCACGACGGAGAAGAAGTGGACCGGGCTCTGGAGTCCGGTGCGCGCGTTCTGGGCGTCAACAACCGCAACCTTCGAACCTTCGAGACTCGGCTCGACACCACACTCGGTCTCCTGGATAGAATCCCTTCGGGTGTAGTGTTGGTCTCGGAGAGCGGCATCCGTACTCGCGACGATGTCCGCATGCTGGGAGAGAACGGGATCGATGCCGTTCTTGTCGGGGAATCGCTCCTCCGCCAGGACGACCCCGGCGCGGGGGTCGCGATGCTTGCCGCGGAAACGCGGGCGAGTAGGCGGGAAGGATCAAGGTGAAGGTCAAGATCTGCGGGATCTGCTCGGCGAACGACGCTCGGGCAGCACAGCGTCTCGGAGCGGACTATCTCGGAATGATCCTCTCCCAAGGCTTCAAGAGAAGCCTGTTGCCGGACCAGGGCGTCGATATCGCCCTCGCCGTCGACGTTGCGGTGGTGGCGGTGCTGGTAGACGAGTCGATCGCTGAATCGGTGCGGATCGCGGACCTAGTGGGAGCTTCAGTCATTCAGCTTCACGGAGCGGAAAGTCCGGGCTTTGTCCACGAGTTGCGCTCTAGGGGCGATTGGGCCATCTGGAAGGCTGTGCGGGTACGCCGTCCTGAGGACGTCACCCAGGCCGTGAGCGAGTACGAGACGGTGGACGCTCTGTTGCTGGACGCGTGGCATCCGGAGCTTCCTGGCGGTTCGGGAGCCCCGTTTCAGTGGGAAGAGTTCCCCTCATCGAGTGATGCGTTTCCGCCGGAGATGCATATGATTGCGGCGGGTGGACTGAATCCCGACAACGTAGAGCGGGCCGTCCGTGTCCTTTCCCCAGACGTGGTCGATGTAAGTTCAGGCGTTGAACTTGCGCCGCGCCTCAAGGACCCCGACCTGATCGAGGCGTTCATCGGAAGTGCCAGGAAGGCGGCGGTTTCTATTCGCGACACGGATCGGAAATGAACACACGAGTCGGGACAGATCGCTTCGGCCCTTTTGGGGGGCGATACGTTCCCGAGACGCTTATCGCGGCCCTGGACGAGTTGGAGGCGGCGTACGAAGCGGCCGCGACCGACACAGCCTTTCATGCTGAGTTGGGTTCGTTGTTCCGTGACTATGTTGGTCGCCCGTCGCCTCTCTACCGGGCGAGGCGGCTGGAAGAAGACACCGGCTCAGGCCCCATCTATCTGAAGCGGGAGGACCTCAACCATACGGGCGCCCACAAGATCAACAACACTCTCGGTCAGGCCTTATTAGCCCGCCGAATGGGCAAGCGCCGCATCATCGCCGAGACGGGCGCGGGGCAGCACGGAGTGGCGACCGCCACGGCCTGCGCGCTCTTCGACCTAGACTGTGTGGTTTACATGGGAGAGGTGGACGTGGCGCGGCAGGCCCTGAACGTCTACCGGATGGAGTTGTTGGGAGCCGAGGTCCGGCCGGTGGCGTCGGGCACGCGCACCCTGAAGGACGCGACCAATGAGGCGATCCGCGACTGGGTCACCAACGTCGACACCACGCACTACATCATTGGATCGGTGGTAGGACCGGCGCCGTTTCCTCGGATGGTCCGGGACTTCCAGGCGATCATCGGGGTCGAAGCCCGAGAGCAGATGCTGGATCAGGCCGAGGGCCTGCCGGCTGCCGTTGTGGCTTGTGTGGGCGGCGGATCCAATGCAATGGGAATCTTCCACGCCTTCAGAGATGACGATGTGGAGTTGATCGGGGTCGAGGCAGCCGGCGAGGGTCTCGACACCGAGCGCCACTCAGCCACGTTGTCAGCAGGAAAACCTGGTGTACTCCACGGGGCTATGAGTTGTCTTCTTCAAGACAGTGACGGCCAGGTGGCGCCGGCTCACTCGATTTCTGCGGGTCTGGACTACCCGGGGGTAGGTCCGGAACATTCCTACCTGAAGGAATCTGGTCAGGCCTCCTATGTCGCTGTGACGGACCGACAGGCGCTCGAGGCGTTTCATCGCTTGGCGGAGCTTGAAGGGATTATTCCGGCGTTGGAGAGTGCCCACGCCGTTGCGCATGTGTTTGACATAGCGTCAGCGTACAAGGAACGCGGCTCGCTTCTTGTGTGCCTCAGTGGACGAGGAGACAAGGACGTTGCCCACGTAGCTCGAACCGAGGGAGGAGGGGCCATTGCGTAAACTGAAAGCACGCGGCCGCGTAAGCCGGGTCTGTTCTCACGGATTGTCGCGGTCGTGGACGGGGTCGACCAACTGATCGTGAAGACGTTCATCAACTCGACAGGGGTATATCCGGTCGGTACGCTTGTGATTCTCGACACGCTGGAACTCGCCGTCGTCTCCAAGACCAATCCGGATGTCGCGCATCTTCACCAGCCGCTGGTCAGGATCATCTCTGACGAGATGGCGGTGCCACTTACCACGCCTCTGCAGGTGGACCTCGCGCTCGATGGCCGTGCAATCATCAAGACCACCAATCCTCAGAAGTACGGAATCCGTGTCAGCGACTATCTCATGTGATTGGCAGACTCCGGGGCCGCCGCAGTGAGCCCGGGAGGCACAAGAATTTCGAACCGATTTGCGGAACGCCAGAGCGAGGGGCGGAGCGCTCTCGTACCCTATGTCACCTGCGGCTTCCCCTCGGCGGACTCTAGCGTGGACGTATTGTCCGCGATCGACGAGGCCGGTGGTGATGTGCTCGAGCTGGGGATCCCGTTCAGCGATCCGCTAGCGGACGGACCGACGATTCAAGCGTCGATCCACCGAGCCCTCGATGCAGGAATGACGGCAGGGCGGACCCTCGAGGTTTTGGCCGACTTTCGCGCGGTTTCTGACACGCCCGTAGTGCTCTTCAGCTACGTAAACCCTGTCCTCAGCTACGGACTGGAATCATTCCTCAAGGACGCTGAGGAGGCGGGCGCACAGGGCCTGCTACTGACGGATCTGCCGACCGGCGCCGATCCCGAGGTGGAGGACCCTATCCTCGACTCCCCGCTCGACCTGATTCGCCTCATCGCCCCCACAACTAGGCCTGACCGGGTCTCGACGGTGGCCGAGAGCGGCCAGGGTTTTCTCTACTACATCGCTCGCACTGGCGTTACGGGAACCCGCGAGGAGCTGAGCGACACGCTCGCCGCAGAGGTCAGCGCCCTCAAGAGCCGGGTCGATCTACCTCTGGCTGTGGGATTCGGGATTTCCACGCCCGAGCAGGCCGCCTTGGTGGCGGGGGTGGCGGACGGTGTGGTGGTTGGCAGTGCGCTGATCAAGGCCTTGGATAGTGGAGGCATCGACGAGGCGAGCCGAATGCTGGCGTCGTTGCGGCGGGCGATGGACGTCGGCCGCTAAAGCGGCCGCGGCGGGCCGCTAACCGGCCGATTGACCAGTCGGGACTATTCCCGCAGGCGGTCGGGCAGCGTTGGGTCGGGTTCTACGAAGACCGTCTTCACGCGGTCCGGGACGACACTTCCGGGAGGCGATTTGCGTGGCTTCCGAACATATTTTCTCGACGTCCAATCCACCGGTACGCTGCCTGAGGTTCTCGCCTTGGAGTGGAGCGCGGCTAGGGCCGCCGCTTCTTGGAGGTCACGGGCTGGGGGGGCACCTTGGCCTTCCCACCTCAAGATGACGTGAGCGCCCGCCGAATCCCGAGCGTGCAACCAGACATCGTCCGGCCGGGAGTGCCGAAAGGTCAGTTCGTCGTTTGCCGTCGACCCTCGGCCTACTCGTACCTCCAGGCCACCGGAGGTCCGATAGACCCGATATGGGAGGTTGGCGACCACATCTCCCTGTGAGGTACGAGCGCGCAACTCCCTCTCCGGAAGGGCTTCTCGGATCTCTGACACAGTGACCGTACCGGCGCTTATGCGATCGGAGAGCTCAGCCAGCGTCGCCACTTTCTCCTCACCCACACGGATCAGATCGGGAAGTCGGTCGCGGGCTCGTTCCGCCCTTCCTGCTCGGTCGTAGTATCTGGCCGCGTTCTCTTGTGGCGGGAGAGCAGGGTCCAGATCGACGATCATGTCCACGCCGTCGAAGCCCGCTAGGCTCACCTCGGACACCCCCCTGGGGACAGAACGCATGTGGGCCAGGATGAGGTCTCCAATCCCTCGAAGCATCTGGGGCTCGGGGGCAAGTTCCAGTTCTCGGCGGAGCTTGGTTGCGCGCTTGCTTGCGTGCGCGAGGGCATCCTCGAGCGCTTTCGTCAATCCAGAAGGGATCAGTCCGGGTGTGGACCCGTTCGCCCTTCGCACCTCTTGGATCGCCTCCAGAAGGGATGGAGACTCTCGGGATGACCACCCGGGAATCGGCGCTGGGTACGGCTGGGAACCCCACGGGCATTCCAGCAGGTGCGGCGTACACCCTGCCGTGCCGAGTGCCAACTCGCGCAGTCGCTCCCAGCGTCCGTGCCCCGCAGTGAGCTGGGCGGCCAAGGCACCGTCACTTTGATCCGTGGCCTCCCCGATAAGAGTAGGGGAGTTCACGCCGGAAGTGAACGCCACGTTACGGAGGAGTATACCCTTGCGGTCCTTGTGCTCCGCCTCCCCCAACAATCCCAGCCATTCCTCCTGGCTCACGGGGGCGTCCAGTCCTCGGCGGTTCGTTTCGGGCAGAAGGTATGGCCGGCCCACCCGCGGCGTTCGCGCGCCTCCACGGTCGGTGAGCACGTGTCTGACCGTCCAGTCATCCCCCTCCACTACTGCAGCGTTACCGCGGTTCGCCACGAGTTCCAGAACGAGCCTCACAACTCCGCCACGACCGCGCTGCCTCGGCAGCACCAGGATAAGAATCCGCTCGTCCGGGAGGGCTTCGACGGACGACAACCGGCACGGAAAGGCCTTGGAGCCCTCTGGGGGGGGCGCAGCGTCGAGGATCTCCAGGCCGATTCGAGAGGGGCCTAGATCGGCAAGAAGCGTGGCGTTGCGAAAATACGCGTGCAGCGTGCCGGCCCCTCTGTCGACGAAAAACGCCTTGAGTCGTTCGCCGGCGAGCGCTTCACCCAACTCTCTTGCAACACAGGCCGTAAGGACGGGGTCCCATCGCATGGTCATGGCCGTGAAGATAGCAGGTAACGTACGGCGTCCGTTACACTCCACTAGCCGATTGTTGGACGCTCCACTAGCTTGCCGCCGACAGCCTTCGGAAGAGCCTCACCATCAGGATGAGCGTATCCTTTTCGTGTCCTGCGAAATCGTGCCGAATCCGGCCCCCGCTGAGCCATGAGCGGAGGTTACAAGCTTCACCCCCTTGTGGCAGCCGCAGCCAACGGCGAATTGCCGGATTGGGCTGTGGCCGGCACCAAGAGGCGCGCGCACATGGCGCGGGTGTCCAAGCTGCTCAACCAGTGGAGCAAGGCTCGCGGCGAGTCTGCGAAGGATATCCAACGATGGACCGCACTTGGTTATCTTCATGACATGATGCGCGAAGCGAAGCCCAAGGATCTACGCAAGGTGGTGTCCGGGTTTCCCGACGACGTACCCAATGCTGTTCTGCATGGCCCCGCTGCTGCGACCAGGCTCCGTGAAGAGGGTGTGTCGAGGGACCAGGCTCTCCTTACCGCGGTGGACTTACACACGCTTGGAAGCCGGGACTTCGACGACATGGGTCGGGCGCTCTATGCGGCCGACTTTTTGGAACCCGGCAGGAAATTCCGCCCGAAGTTCCGTCAATAGTTGAGGAGCCGAATGCCAGAGGATCTCGAGTCGGCGGTGCGAGCCATTCTGCGGCTCCGGATTCGGCACCTCTTGAATAAGGAGAGACCGGTGCGACCCGAAACGATGGGTTTCTGGAACGTCATGGTGAAAGGATAGGCATGGGTGAGCGCGTCCGAGGTCTGATGCTCCTGGGCATCGTCTTGGCAGCCGGAGTCTTTATCGGCTCGGCGATTTCCCAGTGGAACCCGCTCCCCGAGCAGGAGCGCACCGTCGCGCCTCCCCGCAATCCGACCACGAATACGAATACGAATACGATGGGACGGATCCGGGTGGAGGTGCTCAACGCCGGAGGTGAGGCCGGAATGGCCCGCGTGGCCACCGACCGGTTGCGGGATCAAGGCTTCGACGTGGTTTACTTTGGGAACGCGGACACGTTCGACCAGGACTCAACGGTCGTGCTGGATCGATCCGGTCGCCCCGAGGCAGCTCGGGCGGTGGGTGAAGTGATGCGTGCCGCATCCATCCTGAGCGAGCCGGATTCGAACCTTTACCTCGATGTGACCGTATTGCTTGGCAAGGAGTGGGCTCCTGAAGATCTGGAAACCGAAAACCCACCTGGTGACGGGGCCCCATGGTGGGACCTTCGCAGCCACCTCCGATAATCGACGGTTGATCCGCACCCGATATGGCCAAGAATAGCCGCCGCAAGAGCGCCGACAAGGCGCGCTCTGGAGCCGAGGGCACCGACTCAAAGAAGACCGGAAAGGAGGAGGAGTCCGAGGAAAACGCGTTCCTCGAGTGGATCAAATCCCTGGGCATTGCTGCGGTGCTGTTCATCCTGATCCGGACTTTCCTTCTCCAGACTTTCGTCATCACGTCCGGCTCGATGGAAGACGCTTTGTTGGTGGGCGACTTTCTGGTGGCGAACCGGGCCGCCGTTGGCTCTCGCATTCCAGGCACTCGGATTCGAATCCCCGGATACTCCACCGTGAAACGCGGCGATGTGATTGTGTTCGAGCCGTCTCACGTTGAGGACCTCAAGCTCGTAAAGCGGCTCATCGCCATGGCCGGAGATACGGTGGAGATGCGGGATGGTACGCTACTGCTCAACGGTGTGCCGCAGGATGAGCCTTATGTGAAGCACCTAGACCCCGAGGGTGATCTGCCGCATCCCTGGATGTCGTGGCAGTCGTCCTATCTGACCCGTACCGTCGACCGGGGTTCGTACCGCCCGACCCGCGACACCTGGGGCCCGCTGGTGATCCCCGAGGATCGGTACTTCATGCTGGGGGACAACCGGGATACCAGCCTGGACTCCCGCTACTGGGGGCTCCTCGAAGGGTGGCGACTCGAGGGCCGCACCTCCTTGATCTACTTCTCCTACAACAAGGGCTCGCTGAGGCCGTTTCCGTGGATACGTGAAGTCCGCGGCGGTCGGATCTTTTCTCGTATCCACTGAGGCCGAGAGTCCGGTTAGTCCCCGGCTTTCGCTTCGGACCCTTCAAGTTGTACCAGCGCGGTCGCCCGCAGCTGCCCACACGCTGCGTCGATGTCGCGCCCCCTCGGCACGCGCACGGCCACATCGACACCACGTTCTTCGAGTACGGTGCGGAATTCCTCGATACGATCTCCGGTGCTCGATTTCCAATCTTGGTAGGGAATCGGGTTGTAGGGGATCAAGTTGACGAAAGCGTCGAGCGAAAAGGCGAGTTCCGCCAGCTTCGGAGCGAAGCTTTGCGCATCGTTGACACCTCGAATCATCGTGTACTCGAAAGTGATACGCCGTCCCCCGGCCTTGTTGAAATGGCGGAGTGAATCGATCAACTCAGGTAGCGGGTGCCGCTTCTCCAAGGGGATCAATTCACTCCGCGTTTTCGACTCCGGCGAATGGAGCGAGATCGCAAGCCGAAACTGCTCCTTACGTTTGGCGAGCTCGAGGATTCCCGGCACGACGCCGACGGTGGATACCGTGATACGGCGGGCTCCTAGCCCATAACCCTGATGCAGGATCGTTAGGGATGGGTGGAGCGCCTTTCGGTTGCTCATCGGCTCGCCCATACCCATGTACACCACGTTCGTGATCTTACCGTAGTCGTTTTGGTGGGCCCAGCGTCGTGATGCTCGGTACTGCGACACGATCTCACCAGCGGTCAGCTGACGGCGGAATCCGGCCCACCCCGTCGCGCAGAACGTGCATCCCATGGCGCAACCGGCCTGTGATGAGATACAGAGGGTGAGGCGGTCGGTGGTCGGAATGAGCACGGACTCGATCAGTTCGCCGTCGAAGAGTTTCCACAGGTGCTTGACGGTGCCGTCTGACGAACGCGATACCGTATCCGGGACCGCCTCCCCGAGTACGAACCCTGAGGCTAGAGCCGTGCGTTCACCGGCGGGTAAGTTGGTCATCCCGTCGATGCTTTCGACGCCCTCTTCGAAGATCCACCGTGTGACCTGCTTGCTCCGATACTGTGGCTGTCCCCGGGACTCGAAGTGCGCCGCTAGGGCCGCTTCGAGGTCCGTGGGAGTGAGGCCCAGTAGGTCGATCTTGTCACTGTCCATGGTCCATTACCGTTTCGGTCGCTTCGCCACGCCCATTCGAGCTGAGGCTCGGGATGATGGGGGTGAAGGTAACCTAACTACCCCCGCCGCTAGGGGCCCTCCAACGGCGGGCCTTTTTGGCTGTGCCGAGGCGCGGATTTTCTTGTATCGCCCTCAAGCCCGGGTTAGACTTCTAGCGATTCCGAGACGATTGAAGGAGGTTCGGGCACTGTTCCAATCATCAGACCAACCATGATCGAAAAGGTCATCGGCTGGGGGCCTGCCGCTCTTTGGGCGGCGGTCCTCTTTTTGTTGAGTGCGTGGGGGTCGCCACCTGTGGGCTTGGCCTCGGGTATGGACAAGGTGGTTCACGCAGGTGCCTATCTCATTCTCGGGATGGCAGTTGGATGGGGAAGATTCTGGACCTCCTCCAATGTGCCGGTGTCGACCCTCGTGCTCGCTGGCGTCATATATGGTGTGGTGGTCGAGTCGTACCAGGTATTCGTCTCGGGTAGGGAAGCGGAACTGATGGATGGTCTCGCGAACGCCCTCGGTGTATTGGTGGGGTACGTCGTATTCAGCAGCATTGTGCCGGGTCTACGGAAAAGGGATCAGGTATCTGAACAAGGAACGAATGAATCGTCGATGGCACAGACATGACGGATATCGATATCGAGCGCACCGCGCTCCGTTCTCGCATGGTCGGCGGTATTCGCGCGGACCATGAGGGAGTTGAACTGAAGCTGGCTGGCTGGGTCCATCGACGTAGGGACCTCGGCGGACTGATTTTCTTGGATCTGCGCGACCGCAGTGGGCTGGTACAGGTCTCTCTTGGGCCCGACTGGACGGAGGCGGATTCTCTGGAATTGGCCCACCGCCTTGGAGCGGAGGACGTCGTGGCCGTTGTCGGCTCGGTCGTTACCCGGCCGGCCGATGCACGGAATGCCGATATGGCCACAGGTGACGTGGAGATCCAGGCGACCACCCTGCGTCGTCTCACCGACGCAGACGTACCGGTGATCCCGGTCTACCAGGCTCCGGAAGACGAACTGCCCTCGGAAGAGCTACGGCTCAAACACCGGGTCTTGGACCTACGCCGTGAGGAACTCCAAGGCAATTTACAGCTCCGGCACCGCTTGACCCTCGCGTGTCGCAACTACATGGACGCGCTCGGCTTTATTGAGGTCGAGACGCCGGTGCTGACGAAGCCGACGCCTGAAGGGGCCCGTGACTACCTGGTCCCGAGTCGGGTACACAAGGGGGAGTTCTATGCCCTTCCGCAAAGCCCGCAGATCTACAAGCAGATCTGCATGGCGGCCGGATTCGATCGCTACTTCCAGATTGCCCGTTGCTTTCGTGACGAGGACCCGCGGGCGGATCGTCAGCCTGAGTTCACACAGATCGATGTTGAGGCTTCGTTCGTAGAGCCGGACGACATCATGCGGTGGATGGAGGGTTTGATGGAGGCCTTGGCCACGGTGGCCCCGGGCGTAGTGGCTGAAACACCTTTCCTCCGAATGACCCATCGAGAGGCCCTCGATCGGTTCGGTATCGACCGACCCGACCTCCGCTATTCGCTCGAAATCCAGGATTGGACCAGCGTGTTGGGCGGCGGTGACTCAGCCATTCTGCAGTCGGCCGTCGAAGGTGGAGGCCGTATCCGGGGACTGCTGTTGACGGGTGGGGCGCGTCTTTCCAGGCGTGAAGTAGAGGCCGTGGAGTCTCACGCCAAGAATGCGGGCGCGCCGGGCCTCCTTTGGGCCAAGTTGGGCGACGAGGGTGGCTCCGGCCCCCTCTCGAGGTTCATGGACGAGGGCACCTTCGGGGCTCTTGGTATGGAATCCGGCGACCTGGTGTTGGTGGCCGCTGGAGACGACCGAGTGACGTCGGCGGCTCTCGCGGCCACGCGCGCGGCCGTCATCAAGGCCCTGGGCATCGAGAAGGAGCGCGAGCACGCTTGGCTATGGGTTGTGGACTTCCCCCTGTTCGAGCCGGCACCGGATGGCAGTCCGGCGGCGAATCACCATCCGTTCGTAATGCCGCATCCGGAGGACATGGAGCTGCTCGAGTCCGACGCGATGGCGACGAGGGGGCTCGCCTACGATCTGGTGTATAACGGGGTTGAGTTCGGGTCTGGCAGTATCAGGAACCATGATCCCGACGTGCAGCGGCGCATCTTGAAGATCCTCGGCCTAGGTGACCAAGAGATTGATCAGAAGTTCGGGTTCCTGTTGGATGCGCTGTCCTCCGGTGCTCCCCCTCACGGTGGCGTGGCCTTCGGGGTGGATCGCATTGTCGCGGAATTCGTTGGTGCGAGCAGTATTCGGGACGTAATAGCGTTTCCCAAGACGACCGCGGCCCGGGCACTCTTCGAGGGTGCTCCTTCACCGATGTCAGACGAAGATCTGACCGATCTGGGAATCCGTGTGCGAGAAGCGAAGAAACCCGTCGATGCTGAGGATGAGTCCGCATGACGTCTGGGCAGAGTACGATCGTGGAGCACAGACTCGACGCCGAGGGTTTTGATCCTCTGCTGTTCACCGGGGTCAATGACGCCAATCTCCAGGAGATATCGAAGCTCTTCGGAATCCGCCTCGTGCTGAGGGGTGACCATGTCATCCTCTCGGGAGAGCTCCCTGCAGTGGAGCAGGCGGCCCCTGTGGTGCAACATGTCATCGAACTCTCGCGTCTCCGGGCCCCCTTCGACGCGAACGATATCGCACGCTTCGCGGAAGGGTTTTCTGCTCGCGGAGGTGAGGGAGTGGTGGCCCCGGACGACGACACCGGCATCGCCCTTCCCGGTACTCGTAAGGTCATCCGCCCGAAGTCGGATGGGCAACGGCGCTACCTGAGCTCTATTCTCGACAACGACATCGTCATCGGCATCGGTCCGGCGGGGACCGGAAAGACCTATCTCGCCGTGGCGGCAGCGGTGGACGCCCTGTATAAGAAGCGGGTCAAGCGCATCATTCTGGCCCGCCCGGCGGTTGAGGCGGGAGAGAGCCTCGGTTTCCTTCCCGGCGATATGCAGGAGAAGGTCGACCCCTATCTACGCCCGTTGTATGATGCTCTCGAAGACATGATGCCCGGTGATCGGGTACGGCGTGCGCTCGACGACATGACCATAGAGATCGCGCCGTTGGCCTACATGAGGGGCCGCACGCTCTCCGACGCTTTCGTGATTCTGGACGAGGCTCAGAATTCGACGACGGCGCAAATGAAGATGTTCCTGACTCGCTTGGGATTGAACTCGCAGGTGGTCATCACGGGAGACAAGACCCAGATTGACCTTCCGCGCCCGGAAGACTCCGGGCTGCTCCAGGTTGAGGATATCTTGAGTGGGATCGACGGTATTCAGTTGATCTATCTGGATGATATGGATGTGATCCGGCATCGGTTGGTGAAGGACATCATCCGGGCGTACGCCAGATCTAACGCAGGGGGGGATGCTTGACCCGAAGCGGTCGCGGAAACCGGATCCCGATGCCTGGGGGATCGTCCGAGGAGCAACGGCCCCCTTGGCCGGATGGTGTCCTGTACCACGGATCCCGGCTGCTGCTCATCGTGGGTGTGGCCGCTATCGTCACGACGCTTTTCCCACCCGTCGGACGGCCTGCCGTCGGCCGATACTCCGTCGGCATGGTTCTGACCGAGCCAGTGATCGCGGAGGTGCCGTTCGTCGTTTCGAAGACCATCGCTGAACTGCAGCGCGAACGGGTCGACGCTGCCGCGGGAGTTCCGCCGACGTTCGACTTCCGACCGGAAGCCGGTGACACGATGGCGGTCCGTCTCGGTCGCTTCTTCGACCAAGTGGATACGATCGCGGCGACCGGCGATCCTGAGGCGGTCCGGCGCGATCTGTTGGGGTCCTCAGTCGTCGTACGGCTGGAACAGGTGACGATGTTGTTGGACGATGAGACCCGTGTCCTGCTTCGGACCGCGGCCACAACGGGTGCACGCCAATACGCAGTCCCGGGTGTCACCGAAGCGAGCCAGGCTCGGGAGTTCACGGGCGAGCGCGTTCTGATTCGGGATACGGAAACATTGGCGCGGCGCTCGGTCGCCACCGCCGATTTACTGACCGGCCGAGACTTCCAGGACCGCGTAGTGAGCCTGCTCATGACCTCCAGTCCGGAGCTCAGTGAGCTTCTGCGGCTCGTTATGATTCGCAACACCGTCTACTCACTCGACTTCAACGCCGGGGTCACGGAGGACGACCGTGAACAGGCGCGCTTGGCCGTCCCGACGACGAAGGGCAATGTGGTGCAGCAGGAGGCGATCGTTCGTGCTAATGAGCCGATCACGGCGGCGGACCTAGCGCGGCTGAATGCCTATGAGGCCGAGCTACGCGAGCTCCAACAGCTGGCCGATCCGGGACTTCGTCTCGGTGTGATCTTCGGCGCCTTTCTCCTCAACCTTACGATCCTGGGTGTCTTCGGGGTGCTCGTGTACTTCATCCGGCCCCGGATCTATGCGTCTCTCCGCTGGATTCTCCTACAGGCCGGAGTGGTGGTTTCGTACTTCGCCCTGGCGCGGCTCGTAGCTGCGAACGGGTTTCCTCCGGAAGCGTTGCCGGTCTCGTTCGTCACTCTCACCGTAGCGGTCCTTTGGGACTCTAGGATTGCATTGGTGCTGGGGCTCGTGCTCGCCGTGCTGACGGTCGCTCAGACTCCGTTCGCTAGTACGGCGGTCCTTTTCCCAACCATGGTCGGGGCGGCGGCGGCTGCGATGAGTGTGCGTGTGGTTCGCCGGCGCGCGCAGACTTGGGTGTTCGTGGCCATCATCACAGGGGCGTACGCCGTAACGCTGCTGGCCCTAGCCCTTTTGAACGCTACGTCTCCCGGTCTGGTGGCCGTCTCGCTGGGCTGGGCCGGGGCGAATGCGGCGCTCAGCGCCATCGTTGCCATGGGGTTCATGCCCGTCTTCGAGTGGTTTACGGACATCACGACGGACCAGACGCTTCTCGAGTGGGCCGATCCGAACCGCTCTCTGTTGCGCCGACTGTCCCTGGAGGCGCCTGGGACCTACGCCCATACGATCAACGTGGCGAACCTCGGGGAGATGGCTGCAAACGCCATCGGCGCTCATGGACTGCTGTGCCGGGTCGGTCTCTACTATCATGATGTCGGCAAGGTGCTAAAGCCGCACTACTTCGTAGAGAACCAACCGGAGGGCCGGAATCCGCACGATAAGCTGAAGCCCGATACGTCCGCATCAATCGTGCGCGAACACGTGACTGAGGGCCTGCGGTTGGCCCGCGAGGAAAAGCTGCCCGACATCGTGCTCAATTTTATTGCCGAGCACCACGGTTCCCAACTCATCGCCTTCTTCCACAGCAAGGCTAAGGAAGAGTTCGGTGAGGAAAACGTGGATGAGGCCGACTTCCGCTACCCGGGACCCAAACCGCAATCACGGGAGACGGCGATCGCCATGATGGCTGACTCGATTGAGTCAGCGACACGAGTGCTTCAGGAACCCACGCCCGAGCGCGTGCGGGGTCTGGTCGACGGAATTGTGGAAGGGAAGAGGGAGGACGGTCAGCTCGCTGAAGCGCCGCTGACCTTGGGGGAGATTTCGGTACTGAAGGACACCTTCGTGAAGGTACTGAGCGGGATCTATCATCATCGAATCGACTACCCGTCGACGCAGCACCTGACCGACGCTCCGGACACGTCGGGTCCGACCTCCGAGCAGGATGCGAAGTCCGCCGGGCCGCCGGGTGAGGCAGCCACAGACGCTGTCGAAGAAGATGTGCAGATGGAACTAGGTGCAGTCACCGAAAAAGGGGTCTGAGCGGGTTGGAGGTCCAGGTCTCTCTCGGGACGGCCGTCGGCGTGTCCGAAGACCTTCTGTGCTCTGCCATTGAGTTTGTGCTGAGGGACTCCGGTATCGAGGAAGGAGAGGTCTCGATCGCCCTATTCGCAGACCAAGCCATCCGTGATCTGAATCGTGAGTACCTCGGGCGGGATCGGCCCACCGATGTCATCGCGTTCGCTCTCCACGAAGCTGGCCAACCGGTGCTCGGTGATATCTACGTGGGCTTCGATCAAGCCGTTCGTCAGGCCGAGGAAATGTCCGTTCCCTTGAACGAAGAGCTCATGAGGCTGGCCATCCACGGTGCGCTTCACGTGTTGGGATACGAGCATCCCGAGAGCGATGCTCGCTTCGGCAGCGAGATGTTTAGGGTCCAAGAGCGACTCCTTCGCGAGCTACTGGACGAAGTGTCGTGAACGCCCCACTCTCCGGGTCATGACCAGCCAGACGCAAAATCTTCCCGATCCCCGGGAGCGGATTGCCACTCTAGTGGAGCAGGGTGATATGGGGGCCTTGGAGACCCTTCTGGCGGAGCTCCATCCATCTGACATCGCTGACGTTGTGGAGTCGGTAGATGGCGAGACGAAGCTGACTCTCGTACGCGCTTTGCCGTCCGAGGTGGCGTCGGAGGCCCTCGCAGAGATGGAGGAAGGGGATGCCCGCGCGGAGCTTCTAGCGGCCCTAGAGCCGACCGAAGGGGCGGAGTTGCTCCATGAACTCCCCGATGATGATGCCGCCGATCTTATCGGAGAGCTCGGGCCCGAGGACCAGGATCGTATTTTGGCTCAACTCCCGGCCGACGAGGCCGGAGAGATCCGAGATCTGCTCCAATACGACGAGGAGACGGCCGGGGGTATCATGACCACGGCCCTCGTCTCCGTCCTGGGGACGGTCACCGCTGGCGAGGCGATCCGAGCGGTACGGGTCAAGGGCCGCGAGGTCGAAGATTTTTATACGGTCTTCGTGGTCGACGATGGAGAGCACCTGTTGGGCACAGTTCCGTTGGACGATCTGATCCTGGCCGATCCCGATGGGTCCGTTAAGAGCCTTGTAGAGCCTATCGTCGCTTCTGTGGTGCCCGACGCCGACCAGGAAGACGTGGGACACCTCATCCGGCGCTACAACCTCCCCTCCATTCCGGTGGTGTCGGAGCAAGGCGTCCTGCTGGGCCGGGTGACCTTCGACGACGTCATCGACGTGCTCGAGGCGGAAACCACGGAAGACATGCTTCTCTTTTCAGGCGTGTCGGACGACGAGGAACTGCGCGGCAGCTCGATCGACGCGATCCGGGCTCGGTTGCCTTGGCTGCTCTTGAACACTCTAACCGCCAGCTTCGCTGCCGCGGTCGTGTGGATTTTCCGCGACGAGATCGCTTCCGCCACACTCTTGGCGGTCGTGATGCCGGTGGTGGCCGGCTTGGGCGGCAATGCCGGGCAGCAGGCCCTCGCGGTGACGGTGCGTCGGCTAGCTACTTCGTCGGGTCCTTTGGAGAGCCGTGACCACGTGGTGGGCAAGGAGCTACTGGTGGCCCTGCTGAACGGCGGAGTGATCGGTGTGGTCGTGGCGACTGCAGCCGCTGCGCTCGCCAGCGTCATGGGTGCCGATCCGCGCCTTGGGCTCGTGGTTCTCCTGGCCATGTGGGGTAACATCGCGATGGCTGGATTCGCTGGTTCGTTCATCCCCACGTTCCTTGATCGCCGAGGGCAGGACCCAGCGGTGGCGTCGACCGTCTTCCTCACAGCACTAACGGACATGACGGGCTTCCTGCTTTTGCTCGGGCTTGCGACCGTACTGCTCTAGGATGCCGTGATCGGCGATGTGCGACCGCGCGAGAGACGGAGCGGCTCGGCGAAGCGGCTATTCCGAGGCGTCAGAGTGCTCACCGGCCTGACGCCGTTCGTGGCGGCGTTCTTGCGTGACAGAAGGCGGTTGATCGTTCTGGTCCGACCCGCTCGCCGGACGGCGCAACATCATGAGAAACGGGCAGAGAGGCTCGTGGCGCGAGTGGCTGGACTCGGGCCCACGTTCATCAAGCTCGCTCAGCTTCTCTCGGCCCGGGCAGACATCTTCCTTGAGCCTTACCTGATCTCGATCGGTCGCTTACAGGATCAAGCGCCCCCTGACCCGCGCTGAACGTGAGGAACTCCGTGTACATCCGCGAGATATTCAGGGCCAAGAGCATTTTCTCCACCTCCAGGCCCGACGCGTGATCTTGAGCATTTTTGCGACGGCCACGGCCGTGATCTCGTCGATCCTCTATATTTCCGCTCGGAGTGCGTGGTTGCTCGCGGTGGGCTTCGCCCTCGCATTGCTCATGTTTGTCTTAGTGTTCTTTATTCCCACGCATCTTCTTGAGAACCCACTACGTCACGCGCGACGGATACGTCCTGGAGAGCGTAACCGATGACCGAAGACCTGATGGAGCCTCTTCCCGAAGGGCTCGAGACTCTCCTCACGCGATTCCGCGCCGGTGAGCGAGTTGCCCTTGCCAGAGCCATCTCAGTCATCGAGGGGGAGCGCCCAGCGTTCCAACGCTTCTTGCATCGGGCCCTCGCTGAGGAGCCGAGTGCTCGGCGTTTGGGAATGACCGGTCCCCCAGGTGCTGGCAAGTCCAGCCTGATCGCGTCGTTGGCGGCGCTGGTCCGATCGGCGGGTGACGAGGTCGGGATCGTGGCGGTAGATCCGACGTCTCCGTACTCGGGCGGGGCGCTCCTTGGAGACCGAATCCGGATGAACGACTTGTCTACAGACAAGGGCATCTTCATCCGTTCGATGGCAACGCGTGGATCCTTGGGAGGGTTGGCCACCACGACCAAGGAGGTGATCGACCTGATGGACGCGTTTGGGCTCGGTCGAGTCATGGTAGAGACGGTCGGCGTGGGCCAAACGGAGCTCGAGATTACGGGCGCGGCGGACACCGTCGTCGTCGTGCTGGTGCCCGAGTCGGGGGATGGCATTCAAGCAATGAAGGCGGGGCTGATGGAGATCGCCGACGTTTTCGTCGTGAACAAATCGGACCGCCCTGGCGCTGATCGCCTGATAAAGGACCTTCGCGTTGCCCTCCACCTTAGGGCGGGGAAGCCGCTCCGCGACGTTCCCGCTCACCACGGCGTCGATCTGTCCCGCGCAGGCACCAAGAAGGTGGACGTGGCGCCGGAAACGTCTCCGGACCTGCCGACCTGGGAAATTCCGGTGCTCAAGACCGTCGCCCAGACAGGCGAGGGGGTTCCCGAGCTTCTCACGGCTATTGATGAACACCGCGAGTTCCTGGTCGAGTCCGGGGAACTCACGTCGAGACGTAGAGCGCGGGCTGCAACAAGAGTTCGCGAGGTCGCCGATAGGGCCCTCATGGGAATCCTGTGGGCTCGCGCCGCCGCCGATACTCTTCTCGAAGAGGGCCTCGACCAAATTCAGGAAGGCCACGCGACACCCTATTCCGTTTCTGCGACGATCCTCGAGGAGTTACTCGGGCCCCAATCTGGATGAAGACACTTCGAGACATTTCGACGGGAAGTGTGTAGAATTCGAGCATGTCCATACTAGAGAGCGACATGACGTCCGCCGGTGACCTGTTGGACAAGGTGGCTGAGCAGGACGCCGAGATAGAACGCCTGAGGGGGCAGTTGAAGGCATGGGAGGACGAGTCCGGGGCGACCCCAACCCGTGACACGGACTTCGCCACGCTCTCGGGGCTGGAGGTCGAGCCGCTCTATACTCCGATGGACCGGGAAGGATCGGAGAGCTACGCCGATGCCTTGGGAGTACCGGGCCAGTTTCCGTTCACACGCGGTCCCTACTCCACGATGTATCGGACCCGCTTGTGGACGATGCGCCAGTTTGCCGGTTTCGCTACTGCCGAAGAGACGAATGAGCGGTACAAGTATCTGCTGGCGCACGGTACCACCGGCCTGTCGGTAGCGTTCGATTTTCCCACTCTCATGGGGTACGACAGCGATCACCCGCGTTCCTTGGGTGAGGTGGGGGTATGCGGCGTGGCGATCTCATCGCTCCGGGACATGGAGACGCTCTTCGAGGGTATCCCCCTCGACCAGGTCTCCGTCTCCATGACGATCAACGGGCCAGCGGTCATCCTGTACAGTTTCTATGTGGCGGCGGCCGAACGGCAAGGCGTCTCCCCGGATAAACTCAGGGGAACAGTACAGAACGACATCCTGAAGGAATACCAGGCGCAGCACGCCTGGGTGTTTCCGCCGGAGCCTGCTCTGCGATGCATCGTCGACATGTTCGAGTGGTGCTCAGAGAATGCACCGAAGTACAACCCTATTTCGATTTCCGGATACCACATACGCGAAGCCGGCGCCACGGCGACCCAGGAACTGGCGTTCACCCTCCGGAACGGGTTCGAGTACGTGGAGCGGGGCATCGAACGGGGCCTAGACGTCAATCTCTTTGCGCCAAGACTTTCGTTCTTTTTCGATGTCCACAACGACTTCTTCGAAGAGATCGCAAAGTTTCGCGCTGCTAGGCGCATCTGGGCTCGCGTCATGCGCGACAAGTACGGCGCGACGAATCCAGACGCCTGGAGGCTCCGCACGCACGCCCAGACTGCGGGAGTGAGCCTGACCGCCCAGCAGCCCGAGAACAACATTGTTCGCGTGGCTTATCAGGCGATGGCGGCTGTGTTGGGCGGTACCCAATCTCTCCATACGAATTCAATGGACGAGACGCTGTCGCTCCCGACCGAGAAGGCTGTGCGGATCGCGCTGCGCACACAGCAGATCCTGGCGTACGAGAGCGGCGTGCCCAACACGATCGACCCGCTGGCCGGGTCGTACTACGTCGAGTCGCTGACCGACCAACTCGAAGCCGGCGCAGTCGAACTGTTCCAGCAGATCGACGACATGGGCGGCGTAGTCCCGGGCATCGAGACGGGCTTCTTCCAACTCGAGATCGCCACGTCCGCTTTACGGCAACAGGGTGAGGTCGAGTCGTCCACACGGCTGGTGGTTGGAGTCAACGACTTCACTGAGGGTTCAGAGAACATTGAGATCGATACGTTGAAGATCGATCCCTCTGTTGAAGAGCGTCAGGGCCAGCGTATGGCAGATTTACGTGCCGGCCGTGACGACGCCGAGGTTCAACGAACGCTCCAAGAGTTGGTGGAAGTTTGTCGCGATGGGGGCAATGTGGTGCCGGCCATCATCGAGTGCGCGCGGGCCGACTGCACGCTGTTCGAGATCCGACATGGTATGGAGGAGGTGTTCGGAAGCTATAAGGAGCCGGTATTCTTCTAGGCGGCCTCCCTGGAACCGAGGCACGGCCGAAGCTGGCCGTGAGTTGCGAAAACGAGAAGGGGGCCGTCGGACGTACCGACGACCCTCTTCTGCGCAACTGATGAGGACACCTTTTGCTGGTCCCCTAGTGACGGCCCCTCTCTTTTCAATAGATTTCAAGAGCTTCGTGCGACCAGACCGGATCGCGCCTCGAGCATTCCTACACGGAGAATCCTATGATGTCGGAGGATCGCAAGATCCGAATGCTCGTTGCCAAGCCGGGTTTGGACGGTCACGACCGCGGGGCTAAGGTCATCGCGGCGTCCTTCCGGGACGCCGGCTTCGAGGTCATCTACACGGGTCTGCATCAGACGCCCGAGATGATCGTGAATGCCGCCGTTCAGGAGGACGTCGATGTGGTTGCCCTGTCCGTTCTATCGGGGGCACACATGACTCTCTTTCCCCGAGTGCTCGGGCTGTTGAGGGAAGAGGGGGCGGATCACATGCTCCTGACCGGCGGAGGGATCATCCCCGAAGAGGACATGCACTCCCTCTCGGAGCAGGGCGTCGGTAAGCTGTTCGGTCCCGGTACCTCCACGACCGATGCCGTGGCATACGTTCGTGACTGGTTCGCCGCTCGCGAGGAGAAGGTCTGACGTGACCCCGACCGGGGGTCTCAGGGCATCTCGAGCTTCATCGTTTGCAATCCGACGGTGGACCTGGAGCAGACTCGGGCGTTGGGATTCGATCACGATGACAGCCTTCCCTTCGTCGGGGGGGGGGGTGCGTGCGGGCAAGAAAGAGGACAAGATGGGGTGGAGGGCTTCCGATACCCGGGAGCTGATAATGGAAGATGCGTTGGTCCCCGAAGGGGATCGGCTAGGTGAAGAAGGCGAAGGATTCACCAATTTCATGAAGACCCTCGACTCGGGTCGCATCGGTATTGCGGCTCTGTCACTCGGATTGGCCGAGGGGGCGTTTGACACCGCGATTCGTTATGCGAACGAGCGCGAGCAGTTCGGAGACAAGATCTGGAGTTTCCATAATATTCAGTTTCAACTGGCGGATATCGCTACAGACATTCAGGCAGGTAAACACCTCACGTACCACGCAGCTTGGTTGAAAGACTAGGATCAGCCGTTCACGAAGGAGACCGCGATGGCCAAGCTCTTTTGTTCAGATCTGGCAATGCGGGCGACCACCGGGGCGGTCCAGATCATGGGTGGAGCGGGTTACACCGCCGACTACCCGGTGCAGCGCATGGTGCGCGACGCCAAGGTATGCGAAATCGGTGAGGGAACTAACGGAATTCAGCGTTTAGTGATCGGTCGACAGCTCATCAAGGAGATGTTCGACGGATCGGCGCTGGCGTAACAGGGCAGCATACTCGGGCCGCTGGCTCGCCAAACAAGCGTGCGCAGACATTCGTGCGCGCTAAACGGGCCCGCTATGAGGCCGGCTTCGCTCCTCGCCCCAAAAAGGGTGACAGGGGCGGAACCGGAGCATTGCGGGCGCACCGGCGGGATTGGCCGTGAGTAGCCGACCCAAGGAGAAAAGAAATTGAGGAGAGAAATCCTCGTGAGCGCTTCGGCCCACGAATCGTGGGTGGCGCTCATGGAAGACGAGCAGTTGGTCGAGATCCTTTTCGACCGTCCCGATCAGGGCCGTTTGCTCGGAGACATCTATTTGGGCCAGGTCGAAGCGGTCTTGCCAGGCATTCAGGCCGCCTTTGTCGATATTGGAACCGACAAGGCGGGCTTCCTTCACGTCTCGAACATCGAGACGGGTGACGACGACGAAGACGGTGGTGGGGGAGGTAGGCGGCGTCGGGACAAGAAGTATCCCCCGATTCAGGACCTGATCAAGAAGGGCCAGAGTCTGGTCGTTCAGGTTACCAAGGAGCCCATCAGCACTAAGGGTCCGCGCCTTACTGCAGAGATCTCTCTGCCGGGCAGATTCCTAGTGTACATGCCCGGGTCGTCCCACGTCGGCGTGAGCCGCAAGATCGAACAGGGTGACGAGCGATCCCGGCTGCGTAAACTGGCCAAGAGTATTCTTCCGAAGGACAGCGGGGGCATCATCGTCCGCACCGTCAGCGAGGAACTCAACGAGGACACGTTCGAGAAGGAATTCAAACGCCTGAACGCGATCTGGAAGAAGATCCTAAAGAAGAAGCAGGGAGTAAAAGCGCCGACTCTCTTGCACGGCGAGGCGAAGCTGATCAGTGGGGTAATTCGTGATCTGTTTAGCAATCGCTTCGAGTCGATCACGGTCGACAACAAGGCGGTCTACAACGAAATCCTGCAGTACGTGAAGAACGTGGCCCCCGATCTCAAGGACCGGGTCCGGCTCTACACCGACCCCGTGGCACTCTTCGACAAGCACGGCGTCGACGAGGGTATCCAGGCTGCCTTCGAGAAGAAGGTGGTCATGCCCTCGGGCGGCTACATCATCATCGAGCCCACAGAAGCGTTGGTGTCGATCGACGTGAACACCGGGAAATACAAGGGCAAAAAGGATGCTGAGGACACCATCCTCAAGACCAACCTCGATGCCGCTGGTGAGATCGCACGGCAATTACGCCTCCGTGATATCGGGGGCATCGTGGTGTGCGACTTCATCGACATGGAGGCCCAACATAACCGTGACAAGGTGCTTCAGGAGTTGAGGACCCACCTAGGGCATGATCGGGCGCGTACCAAGGCTTTCGAGGTATCCGGTCTGGGCTTGGTCGAGATGACGAGGCAGAGGGTTCGGCCGTCTCTCTTCAACTCCCTGACCAAGACGTGTGATCACTGCGCGGGTGGGGGACGCGTGTATACCCCCTCTTCGGTGGTCCGACAGATTGAGAGAAGCCTCTCAAGGGTCTCCGCGAAGGGAGATGAGCGCCAAATCATGATCCGCATGCATCCTGAGGTGACGCTGAGAATCCTCGAGGACGAACCGGACTTCTTGAAGAGGATACGGAATCGTACGCAGCTTTCTCTGGACATGCGGGACGATCCGTTACTGAGGGAGGACGAGTTCCGAATCCTTTCTGGCACGGCCGAGACCGATGTTACCGCTCGGTACGCGGCGTCCTAAGACGGTCACGTCTTGACCCGCCCCTTAGTTTCGGTGAAATTTTTAGGCTCTATTGGACGACATTGCACCGCCATCGAGGCATAGCATGTACGCGGTTTTCCAGACAGGTGGTAAGCAGTTCCGGGCGGAACCGGGCGTCAGACTCCGGATTCCCTCCTTGGAAGCTGACGAAGGGAGCACGATCTCGTTTGACGAGGTCCTGCTCGCGTCCGACGGCGAAGCGGTTTCCGTGGGTCAGCCTATGGTGAGTGGCGCCAAGGTTACCGCGGAAGTGCTTCGGCACGGCAAGGACAAGAAGATCATCGTGTTCAAGCGGAAGCGCAGGAAAGGCTACCGTAGGAAGCAAGGACACCGTCAGAAATTTACCGAGATTCGGGTCGCTGACATCAAGATCTGACCGTTCCGAACCTGGAACGACATTCTGAGAGACATCGAATGGCACATAAAAAGGGTGTAGGCTCGAGCCGAAACGGCCGCGACAGCAACCCGCAGATGCTCGGCGTAAAGAGATACGGCGGGGAGCATGTGAGTGCTGGAAGCATCATCATCAGGCAGCGTGGTACGCCGTTCCACCCGGGTAATAACGTGTCCAAGGGTAGGGATGACACGTTGTTCGCCACCGCCGATGGTGTGGTGACCTTCGAGACGTACCGTCGGCGCAAGGCAGTTTCGGTCTACCCGTCGGTCGCCTACGGCGAGTAGTTCCCTAGGTAATTACAGAGTCCGCTCCGCAGGGTTTCCCTGCTGAGCGGACTTTCTTTATGCCTCTCACCTGCGTCTGAGATACCGGAAATCCTGGATCTTTTCAGACCGGCACCCGATTTGGGTGGGCAGGGTGGATCTTTTTGACCGATTCGCCCGTAAGGTGTGCGAGACACGATAGATAAGGAGGGCGGTATGTACTCCAAGACTATAGATGATAGATCGCTTTGGCGATTTGTACGCGGTGCTACACTGCTACTATCAGCAACCTTTCTAGCGGCAGGGTGGCAGTTCAAAGAAGGCGACGACGCAGTCGCTGATTCCGGCTGGCTGAGTGAAGACGTCGTCCCTGTATTGCTGGCTGATATCGAACGTGAGTTGGCGTCGGCCTCGTTGCCTCTTCACGAGAATGAGCGTGTAGAGTTTTGGACCCGACGCTTCGCTACTGAAGAGAAGAAGACCTTTGAGGGCCTTCTCTCGAGGGCAGGTCTCTACTCGGACATGATCACCGCCAAGCTCCGAGAGCGCGGAATGCCTGAGGAGCTCCTGTACCTCGCAATGATCGAGTCCGGCTTCGTTCCCAACGCCCGGTCGCATGTTTCCGCGTTGGGCGTCTGGCAATTCATGAGCCCCACGGCTCTGGCCTATGGGCTCAGGATCGACTCCTACGTGGACGAACGACGTGACCCGGTGCGGGCCACCGACGCGGCGCTCGACTATCTGGAAGAGCTCCACGAGCGGTACGGCTCCTGGTATCTCGCGGCGGCTGCCTACAACGCAGGCCCGACCCGTGTGTCACGCGCTCTGAACCGTCATGCGGGTGGACGTGTGGGAGACGAGAGCCTGTATTGGGACATCGTCGATCATCTACCGCCCGAGACAGCTCAATACGTACCCAAGCTTGTTGCAGCGACTTATCTCGCTCGTTCGGCCGCGAGGCACGGATTCGAGGTAAACCGTGCGGAGCCTTATGTGTACGACATCGTCTGGACGCCGGGCGGCACGTTATTGAGCACGGTTGGGGCGTCTGTGGACGTTTCGACTGCTCGCATGCATGAACTGAATCCTCAGCTCATCAGAAACGTGACGCCGCCCGGTCCGGCCTACCCGCTTAGGGTCCCAGTTGGCACGGGACCTCAGCTGGTAGCGTCGTTGGGGATGCCTGATCGCAGGGTGTATCGCGCGGACGACTGACGCCGGACAGCGCTCTGACAAGGGGCCGCCTCTAGTCGGTCCCCGGGGGGGGCTCTTTGGAGGGGTCTCCGGTTTGGTCCTGCCTTGCGCCTGATATGATCCGCCGGATCACATCTCGGGCCAGCTCCGGATCAACCCCGACCTCCCGTGCCCTCTCTGCCACGCGGCGGACGACACGGGCCTCGCGCGCGGGGTCCAGTACGGGCAGATCGAGTTCCTGCTTTGCTCTACCAATCTCGATCGCTACGGTGCGCCGTTCACCGATCAGGCGGATGATCTCGTTGTCCAACTCGAGGATGCGGTCCCGTAGCGTCTCCAACGTAGCTCTCGCGGCAGTAGCTTCGTCTCGTGGAGCGTCGCTATCGCTCATGGGCTTTTGATCCAGACGGTGTGGAGGGTTCAACTACCCTTGAATTCTGGTTTGCGCTTCTCGATAAAGGCCTGCACCCCTTCGCGGCCATCATCGCTGGAGAACGCGGAAAGAAACAATTCCCGCTCGAGATCGAGCCCGGCCGAGAGCGGCGTCTCCAAGGCTGCCCGAATCGACTGCTTTACCAGGCGGAGGGCAACCGGACTCCACCGAGCCATGCGCTCTGCCAGGTCCCTGGCCTTCTCCATGTGCTCACCATCATCTACCAAGAACTCGACGAGTCCGATGCGCAACGCCTCCTCTGCTTCGACAGAGTCCCCCGTCAACGCTATTCGCATGGCCTGCCCAGCCCCCACCAGACGAGCGAGGCGCTGTGTGCCACCGGCTCCAGGGATGAGCCCCAGTCGAATCTCGGCTTGGCTGAATCGGGCTGTTCGGTCCGCGACTCGCACGTCGCAGGCTAGGGCCAGTTCACATCCGCCCCCGATACAGAATCCGTGAATCGCGGCAATCAGCGGCTTCGGGAAGGCCGCCGCGACGTCGTATACCCGCGGGTTCTGGTAGACTGCACGTTGCTCCGCTGGCGTGCGCGACGCGAACTCCCCTACATCGGCCCCCGCAACGAACGCCTTGTCTCCGCGGCCATGAATGATGGCCACCTTGACACTAGGGTCGACGGCAAGTTCCTGGAGCGCGTCCATGATGCGCTGGCGGAGATCCTGATTCAGGGCATTGAGCTTGTCCGGGCGGTTGAGCGTCAGGATACCCAGCGGGCCGTCACGCTCAACAAGGAGCGGTGCGCCGTTCATGACTCCTCCCAGCGGTAGAATCCCTCGCCGCTCTTCTTACCGAGTTTTCCCTCGCCTACCATGCATTTTAGTAGGTCAGGGGGCCGAAACGCCTCGGACTCGAGAGCGCGATGGAGGTATTCGGCAATGTTCAAGCGAACATCCAAGCCAACCAAATCAGTGAGCTTGAGAGGCCCCATCGGGTGTCGATAGCCTAGAGTCATGGCTTTGTCGATGTCCTTGGGACTCGCCACCCCGGCCTCGACCATACGAATCGCCTCGAGGCCAAGGATGATACCGAGGCGCGACGACGCAAAGCCCGGAGAATCCTGCACTACGATCGGATCCCGACCGATAAAGCGTACGAAGTCCACCGCAAGACGTGTGGTTTCGTCTGATGTTTGATCCCCGGTCACCACCTCGACGAGCTTCATGATGTGGGCCGGGTTGAAAAAGTGCATACCTATGAACCGCCCAGGGGCTTCCAGTCCGGCCGCCAGTCTCGTGATGCTCAAGGACGAGGTGTTCGTCGCGAAGACGGTATCTTCTCCGACCCTCAACTCCACCAGGCGGTAGAGGTTCAGCTTGAGCTCTATCGATTCCGGGGCCGCCTCGATGACCAGAGGTGTGTGCTCTAGGGCATAGGCGAGTTCCGACGTGAGTTCAATGCGACCAAGGGTCGCGTCTCGGTCCTCAGGCGTGATCTTCTCAAGAGATACGCCCTTGTCCAGGTTCGCTTTAATATGCTCGAAGCCGGCTTCCACCGCCCCGAGGTCGACATCGTAGAGCGTGACTAGAAGCCCTGCGGCCGCGCACGTGTGCGCGATCCCGTGACCCATCGTTCCGGCTCCGAGTACGGAGGCCCTCTGGAAGTGTGCGGTCATTTCGACACTACCGTGGCAATTCCCTGGCCGACTCCGATGCACATTGTCGCCATACCTACGGCCGCTTCCCGCTTGGATAATTCGTGCACGAGGGTGGTGAGAATACGAGCGCCCGAGCAACCGACAGGGTGTCCCAGGGCGATGGCTCCACCATTTACGTTGACCTTATCCGGGTCGAGATCCAACTCTTGAAGGCAGGGAACCGCCTGCGCGGCGAAGGCCTCGTTCAACTCGACTAAATCAAGATCTCCCGGTGTCATTCCGGCGCGACTCAAAGCCAGTCGGCCGGCCGGCACGGGGCCCATGCCCATCCGATGTGGCTCGACCCCTGCCACTCCGGACGCCACGATTCTTGCCAACGGCTCCATACCGAGTTTAAGAGCGCGAGATTCCTCGACGACCAACAGGGCGGCGGCCCCATCGTTGATGCCTGAAGCGTTGCCCGCTGTGACGGTGCCATCCGGTCGGAAGGCCGGGCGTAGTCGGGCCAGGTCCTCGGAGGTTGTGCCGGGTCGTGGATGCTCGTCGTGGTCGAATACGATCGGGTCGCCCCGGCGCTGAGGGATCTCGACCGGAATGATTTCCGCGTCGAAGCGTCCCGCCGCTATGGCCACCCCCGCACGCCTCTGGCTTTCAGCGGCAAAGGCATCCTGGTCGTCCCGGCTGATCCCGAATTCCTCGGCTACTACTTCGGCGGTCTCGCCCAAGCCGATGGTCCACTGGCTTGGTAGGGCAGGGTTGGTGAAGCGCCATCCCAGGACAGTGTCCGCGGTCTGGGGATGCCCCCGGCTGTAACCGCGCTCCGGCTTGAGCATCACGAAAGGTGCGCGGCTCATGCTTTCCACGCCCCCTGCGATGAATATCTCTCCTTCACCGGCCTGAATGGCGTGAAACGCCGAGTTCACGGCCTGAAGCCCTGAGCCGCACAGTCGGTTGACGGTGGCACCCGGAACAGTGACAGGAAGTCCCGCGAGAAGGAGTGCCATTCGGGCGACGTTACGGTTGTCTTCGCCCGCCTGGTTGATACAACCGATGAGCACATCATCGACGTGAGCCGGATCGAGTCCCGTCCTCTCGACCAGAGCGCGAATGACATGGGCGGCGAGATCATCCGGTCGGACGGGGGCCAAAGCGCCCCCGTGTCGGCCTATGGGAGTACGCACCCCATCTACGATCCAAGCCGTCTTCATAGCGGTCACCGGTCTATCAGTTCAGACACTACTTGCCTGTGAACTCGGCCTTACGCTTCTCCACGTATGCGGACAGGCCTTCTTTGGCGTCCTGACTCTGGAAGAGTTGCTGCTGCAGCTCACGTTCCAACGTCAGAGCGAGTTCGAAGGGTACCTCGGCGCCCGACTGAACGGACCGCTTAATGTTGCCGACCGCGCGCACTGCCTTGTTGGGCGTGGTGAACTGCTTGGCGTATTCCATGACCTTTGCGAAGAAGTCGTCGCGACTCTCGGCTTCGATCACCTGGTTGACAAGTCCGAGCTCAAGCGCCTTGTCGAACCCGAATGTGTCGCCGCCTGCCATCAGCTCGATGGCCTTCGACTTGCCGACGATCCGCACCAGACGCTGGGTGCCACCGGTACCCGGAAGTACGCCAAGGGTGACCTCAGGCAGGCCACACTGGCCTCCGTCTTTTCGTGCAATTCGAATGTCGGCGGCCATCGCGATCTCGAGTCCACCGCCAACCGTGTGTCCGTTCAGAGCGGCGATGACCAGCTTCGGAGTATGCTCGAAGCGGTTGAGCGTCTCATTCGCGTGCAGGCAGAAGCAGTACTTGAAGCCCGACGTCACCTCGGACAGCATCTGGATGTTGGCACCGGCGCAGAAGAACTTCTCACCTGCACCCGTGACAACGATCACTTCCGCGTCCTCGTCGAAGCGCGAGCGGACGATCGCCTGGTCGAGCTGGACCATCATCTCGTGGGTGTATGTGTTCGCGGGCGGGTCGTCCAGAGTGAGCACCGCCACGCCGTCCTGAACCTCGTAATGGACCAGCGTTTTGTCCGTCATGTCCTGTCCTTGCTCCTTGTGACTCTTCGGGGTTCAGCCAAAAACGATAACACAATAAAGGGCATGTTGCGGGTTCTAACTTTCCTACACAGTTAGTCTGTCCACATAGAGGTCTTCTCTGGGGCCGACGCGGCGGCGCTCACCGGGCCTTCCTTCGGGATACCGGCGCCCACGCCGCCGAGAAAGATCTGGAGTACATCAGTGCTCAGTCGATCGACGGTCACGTCCTGACCTGGGCGGTACCACGTGTAGATCCAGTTCATCATGCCGAACAGAGCGAAGGTGGCCACACGCCGATCCGCTGCATCCTGATCGGGAGCCAACTGGTCGATGCAGCTTTGCACAGCGGCGACATATTCACGCTTGCGCGCGGAAATCTGAGCCTGATATTCGCCCGTCAGCGCATCGGCTTCGTGCGAAAGCACCTTCATTTCAGACATGTTGTCAACAAAGAATCGCAGGTGGTTCCTGACGATTCCCCCAAGCCGATCTACCGGATCGTCGACCCCTATCAGATCCTCTGTGAGTCGCTTGATCAAGGTGTCGAAGCAGTGTTTCTGAATCAGGAAGAGGAGTTCTTCTTTGCTCTTGAAGTAGTAGTAGAGCCCCGATAGGCTCACTTCGGTCGCTGCGGAGATATCCCGGATGCTCGCGCCGTCGTAGCCTTTTTCAGCGAATATCGCCGACGCCTTCCGCAGAATCGTAGCGAGCTTCGCGTCGTATCGGTGTCGCGTCGGCTGCACGGGAGGGCCTCGCCAAGCGTTGGACTTCGAATCAGGGAGGTCCGGCTCCTACGGCACCGCGGTCCCAGGGTCGATATATTTGGCGGCAGGCGTAGTTCGGACGAGCGTTCGAACGAGAAGTTATACAGGGCTCTGAGGGGGGGCAACCGAGGCTCAATGCCATGCTGGAGGAACGGTCGATTGGCGGGCCCCAAACCCAATTGTGTGCCGGCGAGAATTGATTCGAGAGGCTGGTCTTGGGTAGCTTGAACGATGAGTAACCGTCCCGTCCCAACGCCCAGGAGGGCAACCTCCCTTCTACTGGCCGCCGTTTGTACCTCGGCTGCCTGCACCGACGTTGCCACGGATCCGGTGGCGGCGCTCCTCGCACCGGAGAGCCATGCCGCCCTAGAGTTGGGCCGCGCCTTGCCCACACTCTCGAATGTCTGGAGTGACTCGGGTGGTACGCTCGACGCGACCGCCCTCCTTCGGTGGGAGGACTCGTGGAGACTTCCGGCAGTGGAGGGAAGAGCGTGGAGGTCCGACATCTATGCCGATGCCGTGCCTCGCCTCTTCGGTCGGCTTGCCGAGGGCGGGTTGGAACGGCTTCTGGTCGACCTCGACTCGACGTTCGTGCGGGTAGGCCACATTGCGGCTGTTGGTTTGCCGGAGCGAGTGAGTAGGAGGCTGGACTCGGCGAGAGAGATGTATCTGACCGCGAAAGCTTTGGCCGAGAAGGGTGACGGATCCCTAGCCCTAGAGGCCGTTCTGACGGCTTCTGACCACCTGGTTGCAATAACTCCTTCTCATGTTGCCACCCAGTTGCTGACTGCTGCCGAAGATGGCCGTAGAGGAAGTTCGACCGACGATCCGTACTCGGAAGAGATCGTGAAACGGGTGGGTCGACTCACCGATGTTGCTCGTGAAGCCCTTCAGGGAGGCGACTATGCTCGGGCGATCCGGGCATCGTACTATGCTTGCCTTTTGATGGGGATCGAACTGCCAGATTAGATGGGCTGGCGGTCGAGAAGACCCGTCTCCAGCGCGACGAATGAGCGCTGCTTTGTGAGCGGTTGGGTTCTGGCGTACGTTAGGTCGGTCCGTCGCAGCGTTTGGCTCCGGGGAGAAGAGAAGACATGTCACGGATAATGCAGGCCACTAAGACCCTCGTGCTCGGCGGGATTTTGGGCGGGCTACTCGGTGGATCTCCAGCTTTTTCGGCGACCGCGCTGGCCCAGGATAGCGTCTTTCGGGTGCCCGTTACGGGGGTGGTGGAGCTCGGACTGGCGCCCTTCATCGAACGTGCAATCCGTGAGGCCGAGGCGGCTGGAGCAGAAGCGATCGTCCTCGACATCGACACTCCGGGCGGACGGGTCGATGCGGCGGAGCGGATTGCGGACGCGATCGCCGACGCCCGAGTGCCGGTCTATGCGTTCGTCAATCGACGGGCCTTTTCAGCAGGTGCTCTGATCGCCCTCGCGACCCAGGGCATCTACATGAGACCAGGGTCTGTCATCGGAGCGGTCACACCGGTGGATGGTGCTGGCACCAAAGCTTCGGAAAAGATCGTCTCCGCGATGCGCAGCGAGATGCGTGCCCTGGCGGAGTCGCGAGGACTCGACCCCGACGTGGCTGAGGCCATGGTCGATGAGTCCATCGTCGTCCCTGGCGTTTCCGAAGCCGGAAAACTGCTTACGCTTACGACGGACGAGGCCACGGGTCTCGGGTATGCGTTCGCCACGGACGACTTCACTACGCTCCTCGATGACCTGGGACTTTCGGGCGCTGCGGTACGAGATTTCAAGATAAACTGGACAGAGCGCCTAGTACGCTTCTTCTCACACCCTGTGGTAGCACCTTTTCTACTGTCTCTCGGCTTCCTGGGCCTCGTCATGGAGATCAAGACCCCCTCGGTAGGGTTGGCCGGGGCGGCAGGGTTGCTCTCACTCTCGCTCTTTTTCGGATCCCATCTGATACTCGGACTCGCAGGCTGGGAGGATCTGCTAGTTTTCGGTGCCGGCGTACTTTTTGTGGCCGCGGAGGTGATGGTAATCCCGGGATTCGGGTTGTTCGGAATCATCGGCATCGTGGGGATGGGGGCGGGCGTGTACATGAGTCTCCTGGGTGGGCTTCCCACGGCAGCGGACTTCAGTCGGGCGGGCGGTGTGCTCAGCACGACGCTGCTCCTGATACTCGTGACTGCGTGGGCACTGATCCGACATCTGCCGAAGAGTGCCCGCTTGTACCGATCCGGCATCTTCCTAGGGACCCGCACCGATAAGTCCATCGGGTTCAAGGCGGCTCAAACCCGTCCGGAACTTGTAGATCGAGAGGGTGTGGCCATAACCGACCTCAGGCCCTCGGGTGTGGGCCTGTTCGATGACGAGCGCATTGATATCGTTTCGGAGTCCGAGTGGATATCTCAAGGGACTCCGGTGCGGATCGTGGTGGCCGAGGGGTATCGGCACGTCGTGCGATCCCTGCAGCAGGCTACCGAAGAGGCCGACGAGGCTATCGAGGAGGTCAGCCGAGACGCTGTCGAAGGGTCCGGCGGCGAGGCGATCCAAGAGGGCGACGACGAGGAATGACGTCAAGGCTATATTTGCGCGGCGAATGGGCAGCTGCCCATTCGCCGCGCGGGTTCACTGAAAGGAACACTAGATGCAGCAGCTAGATATTTTCAGCCTGTTCGCCCTCTTCGGGGCGGTCATGTTCGTCAGCGTCGTGGCTTGGGCGGTGCCTGTACGTCTTTGGGTCGAGGCGATCTCGGCCGGAGTGCGCATAAGCATCGGATATCTTATCGGGATGCGTCTCCGGAAGGTGACACCTTCGGCGGTCGTGCGGCCCTTGATCTGGGCGACCAAGGCGGGCATTTCCCTGAGCGTCAACGACCTCGAGGCCCACTACTTGGCCGGGGGTGATGTCGACCGCGTCGTTCGAGCCCTCATCAGCGCGGACAAGGCGAGCATCGAACTCGGATTCCAACAGGCCGCCGCCATCGACTTGGCCGGACGCGACGTCTTCGAGGCGGTGCAGGTGTCCGTGAACCCCAAAGTGATCAATACACCCAAGGTCGCGGCTATGGCCAAGGATGGTATTCAGTTGATCGCTCAGGCGCGTGTCACCGTCCGAGCGAATATCAACCGTCTGGTCGGGGGAGCGGGCGAGGACACGATCCTGGCCCGAGTGGGCGAGGGTATCGTTTCCTCAATCGGCTCGGCGGACACCCACAAGCAGGTGCTCGAGAATCCAGACGCCATCTCCAAGACCGTGCTCGCGAAAGGGCTCGATTCAGGCACGGCCTTCGAGATTCTTTCGATCGACATCGCCGACGTGGATGTCGGCAAAAATATCGGTGCCGACCTCCAGACCCATCAGGCCGACGCCGACAAACGCGTGGCCCAGGCTCGGGCCGAGGAGCGCCGTGCAATGGCGGTGGCCCAGGAGCAGGAGATGAAGGCCAAGGTGGTCGATATGCAGGCCGAACTGGTCAAAGCCGAGGCGCAGGTGCCCTTGGCTCTCGCGGAAGCGTTCCGGCAGGGTCACATGGGTGTGATGGACTACGTGCGCTACAACAACATCCAGTCGGATACGACGATGCGTAAGGCGATTGCTGGAGGAGATGAGAGTGAAGCCGATCCGCTCAGTTAGACCGGGCGCGTCAGGCTTTCTCCGAGGGCTGACGCATGGATAACGGACTGGGCCAAATCCTTGTCATCGCGTTTTTCATCATCATTTCGATGATGGATGGCGTCGCCAGGAAGAAACGTCAGGAGCAGCAGCGTGAAGCCGGGCCTCAGATCGGGGGACCCGAGGAAGAATCGGACCGCGGGGACATGTTTTCAACGACGCGCGATCCAATTTCAGAGACGACGCTCGAGACGACCTCCGAAGGGATGGTTCCCGCAGAGCTGTGGGAGGAGATCGCGGCCCTCGCTAGGGGAGGCCCTTCGCCCTCTACTCGGAGGCTTCCGTACACCTCGGTGCCCGAGGAGGAGTCGGCGATGGATCCGACGGAGGCGTCCGACGAGGAGGAATCATGGCTCGACCCGGCGCACCGGCATGTCGAGTCACACGCCGACGTGGAGTGGGAGCCCGAGGACCGATCGACGTATCGGACCGCGCCGAGCTACGATGACGAGGCTCTCGGGACGTCGACACGAGCAGTCACGGAGCGTACCGAGAGGTTGCCAGTGTTGTTGCCCGCCGATGAACCGGTTGCGGCACGGTCCACCGAAAAGGGGACAGCGGTACGCCAAACCCTGAGGCACCAAGGACACGCGAGTATTCGGCAGGCGGTGATTCTGTCCGAGGTGCTGGGGCCACCGGCCGCCCTGCGTGACGTAGGTCACGAGCCCACCGGCTCAGGGCGCTAAGCCCCGATTACATCTCGCCTGAGCCCATCCTTCGCAGCACCGTATGGAGGATCCCACCGTTGCGGTAGTACTCGACATCCACGTCCGAGTCGAGGCGGGCGATGGTATGGAACGCCTGTTCCGTCCCGTCGGCGGATCGCGCCACGACCGATATTCGGGCATGCGGGGCGAGTCCGTCCACAACCCCGGTAATATCATATGTCTCACGGCCCGTCAGACCGAGGGACTCGGGGGTGTCGCCTTCTTCGAACTGGAGAGGCAGGACACCCATCCCGACAAGGTTGCTACGGTGAATGCGCTCGTAGCTCTCTGCGATCACGGCCTTTACACCCAACAGGGTCGTGCCTTTGGCGGCCCAATCACGCGAGCTCCCGGTTCCGTACTCGCGTCCCGCCAACACGATGAGCGGGGTGCCCTCGGCCTGATACCGCATGGCAGTTTCGTAGATCGACGATTCTTCTCCGCTCGGTACATGAAGGGCGTAGCCTCCTTCACGGTTATCGAGCATGAGATTCCGGATGCGCACGTTTCCGAACGTGCCTCGCATCATGACTTCGTGATTCCCTCGTCGAGATCCGAACGTGTTAAACTGCCACGGCTTGACCCCTCGCTCCGAGAGGTAGGTGCCGGCAGGCTCGTCCTTCGGAATCGCTCCGGCCGGCGAAATGTGGTCCGTGGTGGTGGTCTGGCCGAAGATTCCTAGGACCCGAGCACCACGAATATCCTGAACGTCGGGCACCTCCAGGGTCATTCCCTCGAAGAACGGAGGGTTTCGGATATAGGTGGAGTCGTCTTCCCAGTCGTAGAGGTTGTCCTCATCCGTGGGGAGGGGAAGCGCCTGCCAAAGGTCATTGCCCTGAAAGGCCTCTGCATAACGGTTCTCGTACATTTCCGGCTTCAGGCAAGTCCGGACCGTCTCGGCTATAACGCCTGAACTCGGCCAGATGTCCTTAAGGAAGACGGGCTCCCCGTTTCGGTCCTCACCCAGCGGCTCGGTCGAAAGGTCGATGTCGATGCGACCCGCCAGAGCATAGGCCACCACGAGGATTGGCGACGACAAGTAGTTCGCCCGGACGTCCGGATGAATTCGGGCTTCGAAGTTGCGATTTCCAGAGAGGATGGACGCCACGACGAGGCCGTTCGACTCCACCTCTTCACCGACGGGCTCCGCCAGCGGACCCGAATTCCCGATGCAGGTCGTACACCCGTAACCAACGACGTGGAAGCCCAACTCGTTCAAGTACTCCGTCAGGCCAGCTGCATCGAGGTAGTCGGTCACCACCTTGGATCCCGGTGCCATACTCGGCTTGACCCAGGGTCTTACCGTTAGGCCCAGCTCAACAGCCTTCTTCGCTAGGAGGCCGGCCCCAACCATGACCGACGGGTTGGACGTGTTGGTGCAACTCGTGATCGCCGCGATAACGATGCTGCCGTCGCCGACATCGTAGATCTCACCGTCGACCTCGACCGGGACCGTGCGCTTGCCACCACCGTTCAAATAAAATCCGGAGGGAACCAAGTCCGGAAGATCACGAGCGAACGCGCCCGGCAGGTCGACCAAAGCGATTCGGTCCTGTGGTCGTTTCGGGCCGGCCACACTGGGCTCGACCGTCGACAGATCCATGTGGAGGACATCCGTGTACTCCGGGTCGCACGTCTGGTCCGTTCGGAAGAGGCCCTGTTCCTTACTGACCCGCTCCACGCGCTCCACGAGGGCGTCGCTCCGGCCCGACTCCCTCAGATAATTCAGGGTCTCACCATCGACAGGGAAGAAGCCGATTGTCGCTCCATACTCCGGCGCCATATTGGCCAATGTCGCGCGATCGGGAAGGGTGAGGTTCGACAGCCCCGTGCCGAAATATTCGACGAACCGCCCCACCACCCCGTGTGCTCTCAGCATCTCGACAACATGAAGAACGAGGTCCGTCGCGGTCGCCCCTTCGGGCAGCTCACCGCTGAATTTCACGCCGACCACCTCGGGCAGCAGCATGTAGTAAGGCTGGCCGGTCAGTACCGCCTCCGCCTCGATGCCTCCTACCCCCCAACCGACGACCCCCAACCCGTTGATCATCGTCGTATGAGAGTCAGTCCCCACCAGAGTATCCGGGTAGGCGAGCCAGGTCCCGTTTTCCTCGCGTCGGTGCATCACCGAGGCGAGGTACTCGAGGTTTACCTGATGGACGATACCTGTCCCCGGCGGTACAACCCGGAAGTCTTCGAAGGAGTGCTGCGCCCAGCGTAGCAGAGCGTATCGCTCCCGGTTCCTCTCGAACTCTCGCTCAACGTTCTGCCGGTAGGCCTCGGGCGTCCCGAAATAGTCCACTTGAACGGAGTGGTCGATGACGAGATCTGCGGGCACCACCGGGTTGATCCGGTTCGGATCTCCGCCCATCGCCTTGAGCCCGTCCCTCATGGCCGCGAGGTCTACCACGGCCGGTACTCCAGTGAAGTCCTGGAGCACCACTCGGCTGGGCATGAACGGTAGGTCAGCCCCGGAGTTGGTGGGGCTCCAGTCGGCAACGGCCTGGACGTGCTCCTCACCGACATAGCGGCCGCCCGAATGCCGCAAGGTGTTTTCGAGCAGGATCCGGATCGAGAACGGCAGGCGTCCGAGGTCGCCAAGACCCGTGTCCTCTAACCGGCCCAGGCGGTAGAAGGACGTGGGTCCTTCCTGTAGATCGATCGTGGTCAGTGCGCCGAAGGGGTCGCTGGTCATGACGGCCTTTGTATGTTTTCGGGTACGCTCGACGTCGTCGGGGAGGAGACGTAAAAAAATACCGAAGCCTCTACGCGGAAAACAGTCCGTGCGTGACCTTGGTGTCTGCGCTCGAGCCCGCTGGCCGGGAGGAGGTTATCTACCCGGGCCTTGGATCGCCGCTCAATCTGTTCATCCCTTTCTACATCCTCTACAACCACCACGTGGGGAAGAGTCTGGACAAAGGGAAGTACGTCCCGTGGGTCTATCTGTCGGTTTTCTGGGCCGTGAGCATTCACTTGGTGACGGCGTTTCTCTTGGCGAGGCTTCCGGCCCGACCGTTCTGGAATCATGGTCTCATGGGCCCCCGCTTCCTGGCCTCGGCATTTACCGCCGGACCGGCGTTCATGATCCTGCTTCTTTGGTTCATTGACACCGAGACCGAGTCCGACATCGACGCCGGTGCATTCCGCAAGCTCGCGATGGTGACTACCGTGGCGGCCCAGATCAACCTGATCATGCTGGGCTCCGAGATCTTCGCGGAGTTCTACTTTCCCGCGCATCATGTGCAGAGCGCCCAGTACCTCTTCTTCGGGTTGGATGGGCACAACGCTCTCGTGTCGTGGATCAGGACCGCCGTCATGACGATTCATCCACTTCGCAACGACCGAAACTGGCTCCTCGGCGCCTGCGTGGTGCTCTTCGTTGCCGTCCGGGTCGAGCCGGGCTTCGTGCCATCACCCTTGGGCGAGATGGTCGAGTACTCGCCCACTTGGGTGGAGCTCGCCGTCACGGCCAGCGTCTGGGCGATGGGGCTGTTCATGCTGACGGTGCTGGTGCGGGTCGCGTTGCCCATCGAGATGGGTGAACAACGAAGCCCGCTCGCAGAGAGAGCTTTCGCCGAGCCTGCCGACTCGCATTAGGTTGTCGCTCGAATTCCGTACGAACCCCCAAGCGACGCCGGTTCCTTCAACGCACGCTCCCATGCGAGTATCGCCTAACAAAAATCCTGCTGTCCCTCGGCAGTCCCCTAGGCTGCCCAACGGGCGCTGCGAGTGAGCTTTCGTAGGGAACTCGGGACGTTCGACGCGACCATGGTCGTGGTGGGCGGGATCATCGGTGCGGGCATCTTTATCAATCCGTACATCGTGGCTCAGCGGCTCGACAGCGGATGGTTGGTCATGGCGGCGTGGATCGCGGGCGGCGGTATCGCGATCGCAGGGGCATTCACGTTCGCCGAGCTCGGCTCACTCTTTCCGACCGCTGGGGGCCACTACGCATACCTGCGGGATGCGTATCACCCGCTCGCGGGTTTCCTCTATGGTTGGGCGCTGCTGCTCATGATCGAGAGCGGGGCCATCGCCGCAGTCGCGATCATCTTTGCTGAGTACACCCTCCGGCTGGTCGGCAACGAAGGGGGCTCCACATCCGTGCTGGCTGTCTTGGCGATCGTCGTGGTGGCAGCGGTGAACTATTTGGGTATGAAGCCCGGAAGTCGATTGCTCAACGCGTTCGTCGTGCTCAAGGTGGGCGCCATTCTCGTCCTTATCGGAGCCGGTTTCCTTATCGGCGGAGGTGCAGCGCCCGAAGCACCGCTCCCGCTCGCCGAGCAAGCGGCGGAGGCCTCTCCTCTCTTCCTGGCGTTCGGAGCGGCCCTGATCCCGATCATGTTTTCCTACGGAGGGTGGCAAAACGCGAACTACGTGGCCGAGGAGATCAGGGACCCGGTCAAGAAGCTTCCCATCTCGTTGCTCGCCGGGACTGCAGTCGTCGTGACCGTCTATGCGCTGGTCAACCTCGTGTACCTGCGAACACTGGGACACGCCGGGCTCGCGGGATCGATGACCCCCGCCGCCGACACCGCGAACCAACTGTTCGGCGACACGGGCGACCGCCTCATCGCGCTGACGATTGCTATCTCGACGTTCGGCTTCCTGAACCTCACGATGCTCGCCCCCACACGTGTCTACTACGCCATGGCACGGGACAAGCTGTTCATGCCGGCCGTGGCGCGGCTCCACCCGCGCTTCCGCACGCCGTCACTCGCCATCGTCATTCAGTCGGTTTGGGCGGTCGTGCTGGTACTCAGCGGGACGTACGCGCAGCTCATCGACTACGTGGTGCTCGCCGATTGGATTTTCTTCGGGCTGGCTGGCGCTAGCCTGTTCGTCTTCAGAAGGACCCACCCGCTCGGTGCTCGCCCCAAGGGGACCTTCCGTACCGTGGGATATCCGTTGGTCCCCGGTCTCTTCGTGGCTGTGTCGGTGCTTATCGTCGGGAGTGTGTTACGGTCCAACCCGGTCGGGTCGGGCATCGGTTTGGCGTTGCTTCTGACGGGCGTTCCCGCATACGGATACTGGAGCCGCCGGGGCTCCTCTGGCGGCGGGGAAGACTCGCCCGACGCCGGGCCAGTGCATCCCGAGGGTGGATAGACGTGTGAGCGAGATTGAGGCGGTCCGTGACTGGACACCCTACATGCACTGGGCGAAGGTCCACCCGAAGCAAAAGCTCGAACTCACCAAGAGCGACCTACTCCACTGCGACATTGCCGATCTCCCGGGGGCCCGGGAGGCCTTGGCCCTATCGGGACCGAATGATGAAGGATATCGGCCGCTGATCGATGCCATCGCGCAACACTATGGGGTCGAGGCTGACCGAGTGTGCACGGCCGCCGGCGCCTCGGGAGCCAACTTTCTGGCCATCGCCGCGCTGGTACGGCCGGGCGACGGGCTGCTCGTTGAAACGCCGGGTTACGACCCACAGGCGGGGGCAGGTGAGCTGATGGGCGCCGATGTGCGTTGTTTTGAGCGGATCTTCGACGACGGGTGGCGGCTGGACTCGGAGCGGGTGGCTCGAGGGCTCACGGAGAAGACCCGGTTGGTCGTAATCACCGACCCTCACAACCCGACCGGAGTGCTAGCAACGGACGAGGAGTTACTCGCGGTCGTCGAGGCGGCAGAAAAGGTCGGGGCGCATGTGTTGGTCGACGAGGCCTACCGGGAGGCCGTATTCGATCGTCCGTGGCGACCGGCTTCGAGTCTCTCCGACCGAATCATCTCGATCAGTAGTCTGACCAAGCCATTCGGATTGTCGGGACTGCGCTGCGGTTGGGTGGTGGCCGCTCCTAGAGTGTGTGCCGCGATTCGGCGGGTGCGGGACGTGGTGGACGCCGTGGGGGCTTTCCCGGCGGAGCGCCTCTCCGTGGTGGCGTTCGATCACTTGCACGCCCTCCGGGAGCGAGCGCGGTCGATCCTCGAGCCGAATCTGGAGATGCTCACCGAGTTCGTCGAAGCACACGATGTTCTCCAGTGGGTCGCGCCTACCGGAGGCGCGGTGGCCTTCCCTCGCATCCGTGGCGTCGAGGATACGGAAATCTTCGCCCGTACTCTTGCTGAGCAGTACGATACGGGTGTTGTACCGGGTGCATTCTTCAAGTGCCCGGCCCACTTTCGCGTGGCCATTGGGGGCTCGGGCGAGATGCTCGCCGGTGCCCTAGGTGCATTGGGTCGTGCCCTGAACGACAAGGCATGGGAGGAGGAGACGGCGTGCGAGTGAGTGGAGCGCCGAGTCCAAGATGGTGGATGTCCGTCGGGTGGAATGACCGGAGGGCACGCGCGGCCTGGATCGTTCTGTTGGTGGTGGGATTGGGAGGCTGTTCCGCGATCCAGCAGGCCCTAGAGAATGCCAGCCGTCGCCCCACCGTGCGAGTCTTGGCCTATAACATCAAGCACGGTGAAGGCATGGATCGAGAGGTGGACCTGGAGCGGGCCGCCGCTGTTATCCGCGCCGCTCGTCCCGACATTGTCACCCTCCAAGAGATCGACTGGAATACCGGCCGCACCGAACGCGTGGATCAGGCCGCCCGTCTCGGTGACCTGACAGGTATGGAGCACGCCTTCGGGCCGTTCATGGAGTACCAGGGCGGCGAGTACGGAATGGCGATTCTGTCGAGATGGCCGATCGTAGAAGTGGTGAACCATGAGCTACCGCCCGGTGAGGAGCCCCGGAGTATTCTCGCCGCTCGGATCCGGCTACCCGGCGGGGCAGGGGAGGTCATCGTGGCGGGTGTGCACTTCTACCGGACCGAGCAGGAGCGGTTCAGGCAGGCCCGTGAGGTGGTGGACATCTTCGAACAGCAGGAAACACCGATCATTCTGGCGGGCGACTTCAACTCTCGGCGCGGTGATCGCGTGATGGACGTGATCGAACACCACTGGTTTCTGCCCCTGAAGACTCCGCCCACCTCGACCTTTCCTTCGGATCGGCCCGAGCGCGAGATCGACTTTATCGGGTACCGTCCCGCGGATCGTTTCGAGGTTCTGGAGTATCGGGTGCTCAACGAGCGGGTGGCGTCGGATCACCGGCCTGTGCTGATGGTCCTCAGGGTTCGCTGAACCGCCCCGGACTTCTCGGGATCTAGGGGCCTCTCGACTCAGGCCGCATCGGATGCCAACTTCGGCGGAGCGACCTTGGTATGAGTCCAATTCGGAGACGGTAAGCTATGAGCGATGAGCTAGGAGATAAGATGCGGACATCGGAGAACGATGGTTCTCTACCCGACACCGAAGCCTCCCGTGTCGACGTCACCGAGCGCGGCTTGGATCGCCGAGAAGCCCTAAAACTTGGTGCCGCGGGTCTCGGCATGGCGGTGGTTGGAGCCTCGACCGCATGTACCATCGAGTCCACCGAGCGCGGGTCTCAGGCGTCTACCGATTTGGGTCCTGCACCCGCCGACCTCCTCGCCGCTCCTCCCATCGATCAGGTCCGCATCGGGTACGTCGGCGTGGGTCTTCAGGGTAGTGCCCATGTGCAGAATCTCCTGAAAATCGAAGGTTGCGTGATCCAAGCCGTCTGTGACGTCGTCCCCGCCAAGGTCGAGCGCGTGCAGGACTGGGTGGAGGAGGCCGGATTCCCGCGGCCGACGGGATACGCCAGCGGTGAGCGTGACTTCGAGCGCCTCTGCCAGGAAGAAGATCTAGACCTGGTGTACAACGCTACGCCTTGGGAGTGGCACGTCCCAATCTGCACCTCGGCGATGGAGAACGGAAAGCACGCTGCGACCGAGGTGCCTGCGGCCTACACCCTCGAGGATTGCTGGAAGCTCGTCGAGTATGCCGAGAAGTACGAGAAGCACTGCTCGATGATGGAGAACGTCAACTACGGTCGTATGGAGATGCTCGCGTTCAACCTCGTCCGGCAGGGCCTGTTGGGGGAGATTCTGCACGCGGAGGGCGGTTATCTACACGATCTGCGGGCGATCAAGTTCGAGGATAAGGACGAGGGTCTGTGGCGAAGGGCTCACGCCACGTTACGGAACGGCAACATGTATCCCACCCATGGACTCGGGCCGATCGCCAACTGTATGGACATCAATAGAGGCGACAGATTCTCCACGTTGGTGTCGATGAGCAGCCCGTCGCGAGGTCTCCAGGACTGGGCGGAGGCGCACTATCCCGCCGGCGATCCCAAGCGGCAAGAGACCTACGTCCTGGGAGACGTGAACACCACGATGATCAAGACGGTGCTTGGACGTACGCTCTACGTCGGGCACGACACCAACCTTCCCAGGCCGTACAGCCGCATCAATCAGGTTCAAGGCACAAAGGGCATCTTCCAGGGATATCCGGACCGGGTGTACGTAGAAGGTGTGAGTGAGGAGCACCGGTGGGACGACGCCGAGGAGTGGCTGGAAGAGTATGAACATCCGCTCTGGAGGGAGATGGAGGAGCGCTCTCAAGGGGCGGGCCACGGCGGCATGGACTTCATGGAAGACTGGCGACTGATCAAATGCCTGCGTGAGGGCCTACCAACTGACATGAACGTCTACGATGCTGCTGCGCTGAGCGCAGTGACGCCGCTTTCGGAGTGGTCGGTCGCGAATGGGAGCCAGGCCATCGACTTCCCGGACTTCACGCGTGGTCGCTGGGAGACCCGCCCGAAGTTGGGGCTGGTAACCGCCTAGGTCGGAGACAGAGGTTGGCCCAACACCCCCGGGGGCACTTTTCTGCCCCTTTCGCGGACCGCGGTGGCGGCCCAGACCCGAGTGTGGTCGTATGGGCGCCTGGACGTGTGAACCTTATCGGGGAGCACATCGACTATTCGTTGCTTCCGGTCCTTCCCATGGCCATCCAACTCGGTACGTCACTCGCCGTGGCGCCCCGAGAGGACGGAATGGTGCGACTACGCAACGCGGACTCTGCCTATGCCGATGTGGAGATCCCGTTGTCGCTCGACGTGGAGCCGGGGGATGAAGGAGAATGGGGGAACTACGCTCGTGGTGTCGTTCAGGCTCTGGTCCGCAACCATGGGATCACTGTGGGCGCAGACATCGCGCTGGAGTCCGACCTACCCATCGCCGCCGGGCTGAGTTCTTCGACCGCGCTGTCCGGCGGTGTCGCGCTGGCCCTTCTGGGGGTGAACGGCCGGGACATGGATCGGGTGGAGTTGGCCGTGGCCGTTGCCCGCGCCGAGCGATACACGGGAACGCACGGTGGGGAGATGGATCAGGCGGCCATCCTCTGTGGTCGCAGCGGGCACGCTTTGCACATGAGCTTTCAGCCGCTGCACATCCGACCGGTGCGAGTGCCAGCGGATTGGATATTTCTGGTTGCGCACAGTGGTGTCGTCGCGGAAAAATCTGGGCCAGCTCAGATCACGTACAACGCCCGAACGATGGAGTGCCGCGAGGCGCTCCATACAGTATGGGCCTCCATGGCCGGGGGTGACCCGCCCCACAGAGATTATCGACCACTGCTCGCGATGGCGGACCCGGATCACCTAATCGAGGTGGCGACCGGCGTGCTCACGCCGCCACTGCTGGCCCGCTTCCGACATACGGTCGGTGAGGCACTGCGGGTCACGGAGGCCGAGAAGGCGTTGGCTGAGTCGGACCTCGACACGTTTGGGCGCCTCATGGAGGCCTCGCACCAGAGTCTACGGGACGACTTCGAGGTGAGTACCCCTGAACTGGACCGCATTGTAGACGTCGCTATCGCTGCCGGGGCAGCCGGTGCACGCCTCACCGGAGCTGGACTGGGTGGCGCGGCACTCATTCTTTGTGCCGGGCACGCCGAAGAGGGCGTTCGTGAGTCCTTGGCCTCCGGCTATTACGGCCCCCGGGAGGTATCTGCGTCCGAAGATGTGCTCTTCCGTACCGTCCCCTCGGGGGGTGCTACCGTCACCCGCCTGGACTAGCTGGGACACCACACTAGGACAGGAATCCTACCCGGGGCAGCATCTTGAACACGCCCCAACCCGAGGCGACCGCGACAATCATCGCGATGGCTCCCGGCACGAGCTGTCCGTAGAGCAGGTAGCCGGTTCCGAAGAGGGCGGCGTAGACCATTGTGCACCCGAGGAACCAAGAGAGTAGACCCGCCGTGAGTTCCCCTCCGCCGGCACTGGCCTGATCGGCCGTGCTATCGCCCACCACCGCATCCCACCCCCGGCCTAGCGGGCGAATGTCGCGGTAGAAGCGTTGGAGCGTTTCGGTATCCACCGGCGGGGTCATGAAGGTCACCGCCAACCAGCCCACCGTGGTGATCGCGACCCCGACGACCAGCGTCCTCGAGGGATCCCACGCTTCGAACCCCAATCGAGCGTGGAAGAACGCGAAGTAGATCGCGACAAGAAAAGAGATCACCATGGCGGAGATCTCACTCCAGGTATTTATGCGCCACCAGAACCAGCGTAGGAGGAAGACAAGGCCGGTTCCCGCCCCGATTTGGAGCAGGATCTGAAACGCCTGCATGGCATTCTCGAGCTGGAGCGCCACGAGAGATGCGAGAATGATCAGCCCCACGGTCGAGAGCCGGGCCACACGGACATAGTCCTGCTCCTCCCGGTCGGGGGCCACGAAGCGGCGGTATACGTCGTCCACGATGTAGGACGATCCCCAGTTGAGGTGGGTGCTGATGGTCGACATGTAGGCCGCGGCCAATGAGGCTACCACCAAACCGAGCAGCCCGTGGGGTAGAAAGACCAGCATGGCGGGATACGCTAGGTCGTGACGAATCACGGAAGGGTCCACGTTGGGAAAGGCCGCCTGGAGGTCGGCGAGGGTCGGATAGACGATCAGCGACGCCAAGGCCACGAGAATCCAAGGCCAGGGCCGTAACGCGTAGTGGGCCAGATTGAACCAGAGCGTCGCCTGCATCGCGTGCTTCTCGTCCTTGGCCGCCAGCATTCGCTGCGCCGCATATCCGCCGCCGCCCGGTTCCGCGCCCGGATACCAAGTACTCCACCACTGCACCGCGATGGGCACGATGAATACTGCCGCCGCCGTGGAGGGGTCGGAAAAGTCCGGTAGGAAAGACAGCTTGCCGGAAACGGCCGGGTTCGAAACGAGTCCCGAGAGCCCACCCACTTCCGGGAGCCTTAGTGCGTACACGGCGGCGGCCACGGCACCGATCATGGAGATGGCGAATAGGAGCATGTCGGTCACGAGGACACCCCATAGTCCCGATGTGGCCGCGTAGAGGACCGTCGCTGTACCGGCGATCAGCACCACCGTGTACTTGTCAGCGCCCAGCAGTACTCCGCCGATCTTGATTGCGGCCAGCGTTACCGTGGCCATGATCATGACGTTGAAGAACACACCCAGATAGATGGCCCGGAAGCCCCGTAGGAAGGCTGCGGAGCGCCCCGAATAACGGAGTTCGTAGAACCCGACGTCCGTCAGAACTCCTGAGCGCCGCCAGAGCTTGGCGTAGAAGAAGACCGTGCACATGCCGGTGATAAGGAAAGCCCACCAGATCCAGTTTTGGCTGACGCCCCCTGTACGCACTAGGTCGGTCACCAGGTTGGGGGTGTCGGTCGAGAACGTGGTAGCGACCATCGACGTGCCGAGCAGCCACCAGGGCATGTTGCGTCCGGCAAGGAAGTACTCTTCCGTGCCTCGACCCGCTCGCCGAGCGAAGGCCAGACCCATTGTCAGGGCCGTTACTCCGTAGAGTGCGAGGACCCACCAGTCCAGTGTCGACAGTTGCATCAGGGCTCCGTCTCAAAGAATCCGTTCTGGTTTACGAGTGCCGGGAACGCGCTCCGAAGATCCGCCGGATAGCGACCTTCGGCAACGAGCGTTTCGATGCGGGCGCGAACCTGCGCCTGATCGTCGGGGAACGTCACACCGAAACTCGGTACGCCCGAGGGAACCGCACCCATGCGCAGGTCGCCGCAAGCAATGAGTCCGTTGAGCGTGTCGCTGAGGTAGAACTCCGTCGGCGCGTCGGTCGACGAATGGCTGAGCAGGGTGCGGAAGCTTGATTCGAGGAAAGGGAAGATGCTCGGCTGCAATCCCCAGAGCCCCATAGAAGCCGCCTCGTCCCCCGTGAGGGTGAGCGACGTGCCGTCGGGAGTCTCACCCACGATTCCGGCCGGGGTCCGGTGGACCCGAAGTACCTCCCGGATCTCGCGAACCGGGCCCCTGGGATCGACCTGCAGGATCGCCCTGGAGACCTGTGCCGTCGTGGAGAGAGTGTCCGCCAGACGGTAGGTCACGGCCAGACACTCGGCGGGGTCCGGTCCGACCATGCCCCTGGCCAGCACGTCGAGCGCGGTTCGCCCGTAAAAGTCGTCGGCGTTCACGACCGCGAACGGCCCGTGGACAACGTCCCGGACGGTCCACGCCGCGTGCCCGGTCCCCCAAGGCTTAGTGCGCCCCTCCACCGGTGGTTCGCCAACCGGAATGTCGTCCAGTCTCTGACACACGAAACGAACCGGCCAGGAGCGGGATGTCAGCTCACCGACGTGTCGGGCCACGTCGCTCTTGATCTCCTCTCGCACCACTACGACCGCTCCGCCGAATCCTGAGCGTGCGGCATCGAAGAGGGCGTAGTCGATCAAGGCTTCGCCGCCGGGACCGACTTGGGCCAGGGGTTTCACCCCGCCATACCGTGTCGATAGGCCTGCAGCCAGGACTACCAATGTGGGGGTCGGCGTCGATCCCGAGGGCCCCAGGTCGCGCGGAACGAGTGCTGGGCTCAAGGCCTTGGCCGGACTAGGGTGTGGAGAATCGGAGTCATTGGTCGTTACGGGAGACTATCCGATGCCTAGGTCCCGTGCCACAACGAGTTACGGTGATATCGTGTCCTAGCTGTTTGATGGCGGAGCGTTCGGATGCGGGAACACGTGTCCCGAAAGCTGGACGGTTAGGTCAACGGGTACTCGGCGCGTCTGAGATGGCTCGGGACCGGACGTTGGAACTCAGCGGGGAGGCCCAGCGAGGGACGCCGTCAATACCGGTTGGCTACTGTTCGTCGAGCTCACCGAGAAGCTGAGTCCCGATGTGATCACGATGGATATCCATATACCGATCATGGACGGCTTCCAAGCCACCAAAGAAAGGAGCCCGAACGTATCTCGTCAAGCCGCTGGACGTGGACTTTCTGGGGCGGGCCGTCCCGGACGCCCTCATGGTTCGTGAGCTTCTCGTAGAGCGAAACCGGATGAATGGGGTGCAGGAGTGAACATCGGCTTGACGTGACCGGAGCAGGTCCGTAGCGCTATGGGCCTTGCCCCCCCCCACTCTTCTACTCTGCCCCCGAAGCGATGGTCGTGGTCCGTGTTTTTGAGGGCCCCAAACGCCCCGCCTGTGGCGGAGATCATCCGTAGGATCGGCCTGAACATGCTTTTCGGTTGAAGCTGGTAACGTTAGGTTTTGTACCGCTAATTACGTTATTTGGGATTGGCCGGGATGGTGGAATTGGTAGACGCACCGGACTCAAAATCCGGCGGGCTTCGGCCCTTGGGGGTTCGAGTCCCCCTCCCGGCACTAGGGGAGCGGCAATGTGATGTACCGGCCGCTCCTGAGGAGACGATGATGCGCGCACTAGCAATCTTCGTGCTGGTCACCTGCCTTTGCGGCAACGGTGCCGAGGCCCAGGAGCGCGTACAGGAGGGAGAGCGCGTCCGGGTAGAACACCGCTTGGGAGGTGGAGAGCCCGAGATGCTCGAAGGATGGCTCGTCCGGATCCACCCTGGTGATTCTATAGTCATGGCTACCAGGGTCAGTAGGGATCGCGTGTCCTTCCGTACTCCTGAGGTGGACCGGTTTCAAGCCTACCGTGTCGACACCCGAAGTGGTCGTTTCGGGGTCATCGGGACCCTCGCGGGAGCGGTAGCCGTCTACCCGTTCACGGAGGCCGAGTGCTCCCCCACCCGGACCGAGGTTTGCCTAGGACGGATAACGACCCTTTATGCGGCGGCCGGAGGCTTGCTCCTGGGATCCCTCATCGGATCGTTATTCGAGGCTCCGACGTGGAAGGACATCGCGCCCGACTCGTTTCGCGTCCCGATCGTGAGTCCGGCCCTGACGTTTGATGGGGGCTTTGGTTTCACAGCCCGGGTAGCGCTGAAGTTTTAGGAGCTGCCGGCGTGCCGTATCACGACCGACGTCCTCATGGTTGTGTGACGGGATGAGCGTCGCGATAAGCGAGCTGAACCTTGGGCAAAGAAAGGCGGGCGTCGTAGAGGTGACGCGTGAAGACGAGTTGCTTCCGGTGGCACTGACGCTCGCACATCAGCCCCCGGCCGCAGCCGGGGGCATCGCGATCCTCTCCGACGAGGGTGGGCAGAACGCCTTGGCGTGTGATCTCTTCGACGAAATGGGCTATCCCATCGCGGTGCTGGAGTCCGGGACCCAGGAAAGGCTCCGCGAGCTACTCGGCCCGGCAGCGGCCGTTCGGAACCCGGTAGATGTGGCCGGGGCGGCCGATTCCGATCTAGGCGTCTTCGGGGAGGCCTTACGGATTATCGTCGCCGACCTCGACGTGGCCGGCGTTCTTCTGGTCGGGTTGTTCGGCGGGTATCACCTTCGATTCTCGAGGACGTTCGAGGCCGTTGAGGTCGAGGCAGCCGAACGCATGTTGCGTGACTCAGCGGCGGCCGAAAAGCTGGTGGTCGTGCACTCCGTGTACGCGCAGGAGGATAGCCCCGCTCTCTCGCTCCTGAGAGAGGGGGGTGTGCCGGTGACTCCCTCGCTGGATATCGCGTGCCGGTGCGTGGAGGTAGCGGTGCGTCGGCGCGATCTGTCGTCCCGATCTCCAGTTTGGCGGAGCGGAGATCTGCCGAGCCCGACCCACCATGAGGTGCGGGAGGGCTCCTCCCCCCAGCTGGATTCCCTCACGGAATGGCAAGTCCGCGAGAAGTTGGCCCTCCACGGTGTGGAGTTCCCAGAGGGACTGTTCGTCCGCGAGGTCGGGGATCTACACGGTCGGTCGTGGGAGTCGCCCGCCGCCCTGAAGGTCATTTCGCCCGGGATTCCCCTTAAGACAGAGGCAGACGGTGTGTTGCTGAACGTGTGAAGTCTGCCGGAGGCCGAAGCGGGGTTCGAGCGCCTGTGTGCGTCAGCTCGGCGCTACCTCCAAGGCCAAAACAGCGAAGCCTCGATCGATGGTGTGTTGGTCACCGAGATGATGCCGCCTCCCCTCGCCGAGGTGCTCGTCGGTGTCCGCCGAATGCCCTGAATCGGCTGCGTGCTCACCGTTGGGGCAGGGGGCGCCGGTACGGAGCACCTGGGTGATGTGTCGCACCGTGTGCTCCCGGTGGCACCGGAGGAGATCCTCGAGATGCTCGGGGAGCTACGCATGTCCCCGGTGCTTGGGGGTACTCGAGGCAGGCCAATGATCGATTACGCCTCGGTGGTGAAGTTGGCTTCGGCGCTGGCCCGACACGTGGTGGAAGACCCGTCGATCGTGGAGCTGTAACTCAACCCGGTCTTCGCCTACGCGGAGCGGGCGGTCGCCGTCGATGCACTCATGGTCCGACGGGTTTTCGCTGGCTCCTGAGCCGGGCATTGGGCTGAATCTGGCTTTTTCCAGCCGAATTAGATGGATATGCACTTCATCGGAGGTGCATATTTTTGTATTTTAAAGATCTACCCCTCGTATTGAGGCACGTCCGGAAATCCACGAAACACACGCGTTTCCGGGCCCGATTGTCGAAACAGGTCTGTATCGGAGAACAAATGGGTGACAACGGAAGTAGCGACAACGGATCCCTGACGGTCCGGGACAACCGCACGGGGCGTGACTACGAGATCGATATTCAGGACGGCGACGTCATCAGCGCCATGGACCTCCGTCAAATCAAGGTGAACGACGACGACTTCGGAATGATGTCGTACGACCCAGCCTTCTCGAACACGGCTTCGACCCGCAGTTCGGTGACCTTCATCGACGGTGGTAAGGGCATCCTTGAGTACCGCGGCTATCCGATCGAGCAGCTGGCAGAGCGCAGCTCCTTCCTCGAGGTGGCGTACCTGCTCTTGAAGGGTGAACTCCCCAACAAGGACGAGTTGGACGGGTTCACTGAGAGTATTACGACCCACACATACGTGCACGAGAACTTCCGCCGGCTGATGCAGCAGTTCCGTTACGACGCCCACGCCATGAGCATGGTCATCAGCGGGGTAGCGGCGCTCAACACCTTCTATCCAGACGGTAACAACGTCCGCGACGCGGATCACCGATGGCTTCAGATCCAGCGTCTCGTCGCCAAGATGCCGACGCTGGCTGCCTATGCGTACCGACACCATCGGGGACTGCCCGCCGTCTATCCGGAAAATGAACTGTCGTACACGGCCAATTTTCTCAACATGCTCTTCCGCATTGGAGGACGTGAGTACAAGCCGAATCCGGTGGTGGAGCGCGCCCTCGACGTCCTCTTCATTTTGCACGCCGATCACGAGCAGAACTGCTCAGCGACCACCATGCGCGTCATCGGGAGCGCTGAGGCAGACCCCTATTCCGCACTCGCAGGAGCGATGGGCGCCCTCTCCGGTCCGTTACATGGTGGAGCGAACGAGGCGGTCCTCAGGATGCTCAACCGCATCGGCTCCGTCGACAAGATTCCGGCGTTCATAGACGGCGTGAAGAATCGAGAAGAACGGCTCATGGGCTTCGGTCACCGGGTCTACAAGGCTTATGACCCCCGGGCCAGCATCATCAAGCGCACGGCAGACGAGGTGTTCGAGATCACCGGACGTAACCCACTTCTGGATATCGCCCTCGAGTTGGAGCGGATCGCGCTGGAGGACGAGTTTTTCGTCTCGCGGAATCTATATCCCAACGTCGATTTCTATTCAGGGCTCATCTATCAGGCTCTGGGCTTCCCAGTCGAGATGTTTCCGGTGCTCTTCGCCATCCCCCGCACGGTCGGGTGGTTGGCTCAGTGGCAGGAGATGATCCAGGACAAGGAGCAGCGTATCGCTCGTCCGAGGCAGATCTTCACGGGAAATGCCAAGAGAGACTTCGTGCCGATGGAAGACCGGTAGTCCACCGAGTTCAGTCCACCTAGTTCAGAGCCCGTTCCGGAGAGATACCTGTGTCGATCGTCCCCGTTGATGTGGTACACCTCGGACGTACTGGAGCCATCTGTTCATACTGGATCGACGGGGCCGAACCGGCCGTGGTCGATCCGGGGCCGACGACGTCGCTCGGGGGTCTGGAAGCGGGCTTAGAGGCGGAGGGGCTGGCACTGGCCGATCTTCGCCACGTTCTGCTGACGCATGTGCACCTAGACCACGCAGGGGGTACGGGGCACCTGGTCCAGCGTTTCCCCGACCTTCAGGTACATGTGCACGTCGATGGTGCGACTCACCTTGTGGAGCCGGACAAACTCGTGTCGAGCACTAGGCGCACCTTCGGTGATCGGCACGATCGGCTCTGGGGTGAGGTGTTACCCGTTCCCAAGGATCGCATCAGAGCTTGGGAGCCCGGCACACCGCTTCCGGGTCCCGGTGTGCGAGTATTTCCCACGCCCGGCCACATCGGGCACCATGTGTCGTATCTGTCCGAAGATGACGGAGTGCTACTGACGGGTGACGCCATGGGTGTCATCCTGGCTCCAGGTGCACCCACGCACCCCTCGGGGCCGCCGCCCAGTGTCGATGTGGCCGAGTGGCTCCAGACCATGGATACGATTGCTTCGATCGATCCCGACCTCTTCGGTCCCACGCACTTCGGGCTGCACGACGACACTCCGGGGCGGATTGGTCAGTTACGGACTAACCTACTGGCGCTGAGAGATCGTGTGCAGGCGGCCATCGACGACGACGATGACGGCGATCGGGCGGTGTTCGAGTCCGAGGTACGCGAAGAGGTGGCTCGATTCTGTGCGAAAGAAGAGGTCGAGGATTATTTCAATGCGTTCAACCCGACGATGGACTGGGACGGAATGAAGCACCACCTAGAACGCGTGGACCGGTAGTCTTGGGACAGTCTAGATCGGTGGACGTTGGACACCAGTGACGTTGGATCCCATCCGGCGATCAACCGAAGCTCTTCACCCCCGGGGGAGACTGCCGAAGCGCCGTCAGATACCGGAACGGAGTCCGGACACCATGCTCCGGATCGGCCCATCCCTCCAGCACACCCGGTAGGGTAGGGTGGAGGCTTCCGTGACGTGCGACTTCACGCACCCGCAAGGCCTTCACCTCGAACGCGATCACGTTGGTGGTCAGCCCATCCTTCTGTAGACGCCCCCGCACGACCAGGAACGGTTCCATGCGTGCTGTGATTCTGCAGGTTTCGTAGATTTTAGGCTTCACAATCACGTTCATATAACCGTACTCATCTTCCATAAGGACAAAGACATAGCCGTTCGCAGTCGAAGGCCTTTGGCGCGCCACTACAATGCCTGCCACGGTCACGGTGGAGTGGTTGGGAAGGTCGGCGAAGCGGTCACTGCAAACGGTTTCGGAGGGCAGTTCGTCCCGGAGTAGAGCCAGGGGATGCAGCTTGGTGGAGAAGCGCAGCATGCGGTACTCCGCGACCATCTGTTCGGTGTCCTTGAGGTCGGGGAATGCGAGGTGAGCGTAAGGTTCATCGAGGCCCAATTCGGCCTGCGGATGGTCATCCCGACCACCGCTCCGTTTCGTATCTTCTTCCAGGCCCAACCAAAGTCCGGCCTGCCACAGGAGTTGCCTCCTTGTGAGCCCGAAGCTCTCGAAGCCGCCCACCCAGATCAGGTTCTCCACGGCCGGCCGTTTCAGGGTTGCCGGGGTCCTCCGAAGGAAGTCGGACAGGGAGGCGAACGGCCCGTGTTGCTCTCGCTCTTCCACGACCTGTTCGGCTATGTCGGTGCCCCATCCTCTGACGAAGCCCAACCCAACCCGGATATCGCTTTCTTCGGCCGAACACTTAACCCCGCTGCGATTCACGTCGGGAAGGCGGATTCCGATCCCGTGACGTCGGGCATCCCGACCCAAAGCGTCCAAGGAGTAGAAACCCATGGGTTGATTGTTGAAGAGACCCACGTAGAACTCGGTGCCGTAGTAGTAGCGCAGCCAAGCCGACTGATACGCCAGGAGACCGAACGCCGCCGCGTGGGACTTCGGAAAGCCGAACTCGCTGAATGCAGTCACTTGCTGGAAGACCTTTTGGGCCGTGATGTCGTCGACACCTAGTGCCTGTGCACCACCGCGAAAGTCGTCCCAATGCGAGTCCATAGCCTGCTTAGAGCGTTTACGGCTCATGGAGCGCCTCAGGCTTTCGGCCTGGCCGTCGGAAAAGCCCGCCAAGGCCTGACAGACCTGAAGCACCTGATCCTGGAAAATGATGACTCCTAGCGTCTCTCCGAGGGCCTCTTCCAAGAGGGGATGGTCGTACGGTACCTGGAAGTCGGGATTTTCCCGCAAGAGCTCTCTCCGGCGTACATAAGGATTGACCGCGCCCCCCACGATCGGCCCGGGGCGTACGATAGCCACCTGGACCGCTAGGTCCTCCAGGTTTCGGGGCTGAACACTCCGAAGCATCTGTATCTGCGCCCTGCTCTCGACCTGAAACATGCCGATGGTGTCACCGGTGCAGATGCGCTCGTAGACCTGCTCGTCTGCGAAGTCGATGCGCGAGAGGTCGGGCGCTTTGCCGTGGCGCTCCGAGATGAGGTCTACCGCTTCTTCGACCAACGACAACATTCCCAGTGCCAGAAAGTCGATCTTGATGAATCCGGCGTCGTCGCAGGAATCCTTGTCCCACTGGCAGAGTACACGGCCCTCCCAAGCTGCCGGTTCCAGGGGAACGATCTCGACGAGCGGTCGGCTGGAGATGATCATTCCGCCCACATGTTGGGAGATGTGGCGGGGAAGGCCTTTGATGTCGTCGGCCAGTTCGCAGAGAGCCTGCCAGGCGGGTGAGTCGGCCTTCTCCCGGAACTCGGGCAACCGGCGCAGTTCCTCCATGAGCCCTCCGCCCGAGTGTCGTTCTGCCAGCTTGGAGAGCTTTTCCAGATCCCCCATGGGCAGGTCCAACGCTTTGCCGATCTCCGAGAGTGTGGAGCGGATTCGGTAGGTGGGAAACGTGCACACCAGGCCGGCGTGCTCATTCCCGTATCGTTTGTAGACCCTCAGGATCAGTTCTTCGCGGATGTTGCGTGGAAAGTCGAGGTCGATGTCCGGAACGCTACACATGGCGTCATTGAGGAAGCGACCCAGATACAGGTTCGTCTTCACCGGGTCTACGTGCGAGAGCCCGATCAGGTAGCAGATAATGGACGACACCGACGATCCCCGGCCCCGCCCAGGCGGTAGGCCGGCGTTGGCGCGAGGCGCCGCCCCCCGAATATCAGCGGCGACCTCTGTAGCCAACTCCATGATGTCGCGGTAGACGAGAAAGAACCCACCCAGGCCGTGGAGATCTACGAGCGCGAGTTCCTGATGAAGTCGGGATCTGGCCTCGTCTTCCAGCTTCGAACCAGCGTAACGTTCGTCCAGCTTGGCCAAGCACACGGCTGCCAGGGTCTCCAGCGCTCCACCCCGGTCGCTTCCCTCGAAATCGGGGAAGGTGTAACCCAGATCTTTGGTGAGGTCGAAGGCGCTGCACCGCTCCGCGATTTCCAACGTGTGCGCCAGGGCGTCGGGGCGCCCCTCGAAGCGGCTCGCCATCTCCTGTGGGGACGCAAGGTAGAAATGGGCGTTGGGTCGCCTTTGTATGTGGGAGCCATTAAGCGTAGTCCGGTTCCGGATCGACACGAAAACGTCCTGAAGCCGATGCCGTTCGGGGCGGTGATAGTGGACGTTCCCGGTGGCTACAACGGGAATCCCGAGACGATCGGCCAGGCGACCCAGGCTCCGGTTCCGGTAGCCGTCGCCTTTCTCTTGGTTGTCCTGAAGCTCGACGAAGAGATTTCCGTGTCCGAAAGCGCTCTGGAGGCGTCGCGCTAATAGCTCAGCCGTAGCCACGCTGTCCTCTAGAGCGACCAGAAGGGGACCCTGCCGGCACCCGGTCAGGGCGATGATGCCCTCTGTGCGGGCGAAGAGGGAGGAGAGCGGAAGGGTAGGGCGGCCCCGGTCACTCTCAAGGTGCGCCTCACTCAGGAGCCGGCAGAGGTTGGCGTATCCGATCGGGGTCTCGGCCAGGAGGGTCATATGACAGCCGCGGGCCAGCGCATCACCGTCCGGGTCGGCTGCCTCGAGTCCGTCTAGGCCCTGGGGGACTCCGGGAATATCAAGGGCCACGGTGACCTCGGCACCCGTGATGGGCTGAAGCCCCTCACTGCGAGCCGACTGGGCGAACTCCATCGAGCCGTAGAGACCGTTGTGGTCGGTCAGGGCCAGTGCCGGATAACCCAATTCCAGAGCCCTTAACACCAGCTCCTCAGGATGCGAAGCTCCGTCCAAAAAGGAGAAGCCGGAGTGGCAATGAAGCTCGATATATGGAGGTGTAGACACGAGTTTCGGTTTTTATTCGGGGAAAGGAGCCGAATATAAGCCGAAGGTCGTCGGGGTGCAAGGCGAGGAAGCCGTCCAGCACGCCACGATCGTGTTGGAGGACATGCCCTTCACGCGAGATGCGGTAGCGGCAGTGGGTTATCACTACCAGGCGGCGGGATCGGTCGTCCAGTCGCTTGAAGACCAGCTCAAGTCTGCTACCGAACGCCTGACGCAAGCTGAGGAGCAATCGGCCAAGGTGGGGAGTCGCGCCGAGCTACTCGAAGCTCGCGCCGGCAGCTTGCGGTTCGCCGAGAAGCGCATCACTCAATTCGAGGAGAAGCTTGCCCAGTTGGACAAAGTCGAGGAGGAACTCGGTCGTTCGATCGAGACATTGATTGCCCGGTAGGGCAGTATCGACTAGGTACGCGACGAGGTTCAGGACCTCTTTGCTCGTGCCGAGAGCACGCTGAAGGACGTACGCGCTATTTCGGCGGCTAGCGATGAGGTACAGACCGCGAGCGAGAACCTGATCGTGCTCAGGGCCAAGGCCGAGGAAATGACGAAGATGCTCGAGACCATCGACGCGCGGCAGGAGCAGATCGAAGTTGCCGAGGGGCGCCTAACTCGTGCTGATGGCCTGCTCATGGACGTACGGGCCGGGATGGAGTCATTGCGGCAGTCAGAAGGCGGTCGTCGACCAGGTCATCGTGACTTCGGGGCAGCTCACCTACGAGGCCAAGGAGGCAGAGCGGCTACTTGTCTCGCTCCGTCAGGAGCGTGATCTCACGCAGGGGATTCGGGACGCGCTGCAGGAGATGTGCGACGAAGACTCATATGCGAGGGCTGGCTAAGGCCGCTCCTCGACTGGCTTAGACGCCAGACGTGCAGAGATCCGCAGCCCTGTCCAGGGCTGCGGCAAGGGCAGAACTGACCGCACTAGGTGCGAATCCTCGCCGGCCCAGAAAAGCATGAAGGCGTCGTCTGCCCTTCTCGCGCTCCGGAGAGAAGTCTTTGATCGCGAGCGCTTTCGTCATCTCAGGGTTTTGCCGTTCGACCCATTTTATCGCGACTGCCGTAGCGAGCGTTTCCTCGGAGGTCTCTTCGTCGATGAAGGCACTCTCGATCGCCTGTTCGGCGACTGCACCGGGGACCCCCTTCTGGAGAAGCTCCTGCATGAGGCGGAAGCGACCTCGTGGACGGATGCGGATGCGGCTTCGGGCGAACGCAGAAGAAAAAGCCGCGTCGTCCAGGAATCCCTGTTCCCGGAGCAAGTCGATGCACCATTCAACCAGTGCAGGGGGGAAGTCCTTGGTTCGCAGCTTGGACCGGAGCTCCTGTTCGGCACGCGGTCGGTACGAGAGGAAATGAAGGGCCGCCTGGCGGATGCGCCACTTGGTGTCGTCCTCTTTCAGACGGGCCAGATCCACAGGCTTGAGCTCGGTGCCTACGTGGATTCCGGATCGATCCATGACGTCCAGTGCGATCTCGAACGGCTCCTGGCCTTCGACGTGCACCAGAACGCGGTATCGCTTCCGCGGGGCGAGGTGGATTCGAAGGATCTTCACTGTCCGTACCATCCTCCGGCCACGAGGTCTCGAAAGAGAATGAAGGGCCGCCCGTCTTCTAGGACCAGAGCGAAGTATTCTCGCGAAATCGGGGTGCGCCACCACTCGTCGTCGATTCTCCATCGTTCCCGCACCGCCACTACCCGAAACCGTTTACCGCGCCTATATAGCTCGGCGGGCAGTCCATCGTCGTCCGTATGAACCTGAACAGGGGAAGGGGACTTCAGTGGGCGAAGCCTCTGCCTCCGAAGCCTAATGGGTCGCCCGTTTCTGGCGTCGCTGGAGGTTGGATTTGGAAGGCTCATAACGGTCTCGGTCGGGCGGTTTTAATGGAAACCGAAGATAAACCGAAAGTGTGGGCGACGCAATTCTTTAATGGGACTGGTGATGCCCGATCGCGCCCGGTCTACTCCCCTGGCCCTTCTTCGCTCGGAGGGATCTCAGCACGGGTACCACCCGTGAGTTCACGGGTACGCCCCGCGAGTTGGAAGAAGCGAACGCCGAACGCCCGTAGCGTCTCGGTGTCTGGAAAAGCCGAGGAAGGGATCGTCAGGAAGGAATTGGCACCCAAATAGATGAGGAAGGACCCGTCCGACATCCTTGATGTCCTCTATGGCGTTCCACTTCACCAGCCAGTCATATCCGGATGTGGAGTTCAGGATGCCTTCTTCGCGCAACTCCGCTCGGTGGTGTCCAAAGATGCCATTGATGAGACCGACGTCAGCGACCTTCTTGAGTTGGCGTTTCTGCGAATGACGCACCAGAGGCTTGAGCGAGCCCACCAGCAGTGCCCCCGTCAACACCATAGCCAGCGCACCGATCACCGACGTTCCGCCGATTAGCAGCAGCAGACTCATGAGCCCGACAATCACGGCGAACAGGATCTATATCTGGGTGAGCGCCTTCTTGGTCAGTTCGGAGTTCCAGGAGTGGGTGGTGTTGGCTCGTGCCCAGTCCTCGGGTGTGAACTCGAATTCGAACTCGACCGCGATGGGATCGGCATCTGTCATGGTCTAGTCCTCGACCGATTGGGCAGTCTATCATCAAGGTGATGTGTCCAATTTGTGCGCGTAGTGCACTAGTTGCGATGATCGCTGTTTCGGGCTCTTGCTTCACCGGTTCACTTTTACTTCGAGAGGGGCTAGGAGGAGCTCGTCCCTAGACCGACCTCACGGCTCGAAGCTCAGCAGCGCATGCCTCCGTTCAGGGATCCGTGACCAGGGATCCACTTCTACAACCCGGTACAGTGGGGAGTAGCCGAGCTTCAGCTTGAGTTCCTGAACGGCCTCCCGGAGAGCGGAAGGGACGATGCCCCCCGATAACTCCCGGCCGCTCTCTTCCCGGCCGGTGGTTTCCCCGCGGTCGAAGAGGTCGTTCTGGGACGTGGCCGGACCGAACTGGAAAAATTCGACGGTCAAAGCCTCCACGGCACGAGGCGGAGGGGACAGAGCCATCCGCGCCCGCAAGACAAACGCGATGCGCTCGCGATGCGCTGTGGATTCTCGAAGGACCGTCTCCATGGACCAGGAGCCTGCACCCTCTAGGCGAGCGGACAAGACGACACCCTGAATGCCCCGACCCTGACGTTCCGGACGAGCCAGCGCACGCTCCAGAAGACGGTCCAAGGCGCCGTGGAGTGTCTGCACCTGCCCCACGGGAGTGTGGAAGTCTAGGGAAGAGCGAATGGGCTGGGGTCGATGATTTGGCTGTACGTAATCGATTCGTGCGCCGGTGGCCCATTCCCGAGCCTTACGACCGTCCGATCCGAATTGGCCGACGAGGGCCGGAGTTGGTAGACGGACCAGATCCTCCAGAGTTTCGACACCGAGTCGCTCGAGTCGCTCGATCACCACCGAATCCACCGGGAGTACGGAGACAGGGCAGGGGCCCAAGAAAGATAGGAATTCCTCGTCTCTTACGATCACCGGTTGTCCGGGGCCTGCTCCGGCCGCGGCCACCCACGCTCCGAACTTTCCCGGAGCCCACCCCATTCTCATGGCGGCTACCAGTGGACGAGGGAAGATGGCGAGGAGTGCTCCGAGGACTCTATCTATTTGGCGCGGCGGCGATCCGTAGAGTCGCCCTAACCCGTCCATACCAACGAAGACCCTTCCACGGCCAGCTGGCTCAACGATGGGACTCAGGTTCGACAGCGTCTCGAGGAGTTCTTCCTGGGCCGCGTCATAATGGGCTGGATCGGGTTCGAGAAGGGTGAGGGGGGGACATAGACCGACGGCTTGAGAGACGAGCTGTCCAGGACGTACGCCCGCTATTGAGGCTCGCTCGGATACTTGCCACACCGTTCTTCGGGTGTTCTCACCGAGGGAGAGTAGAGCTACGGATGTGGTATCCAATCCGGGGCTTCGAACCAACTCCAGCCGAAGTTCGAAGGTTGGTAGCCAGGCGCAGAGTGCTTGGCGGCTTCCGCGGCGGGGGGTGGTAGTTGTGCCCCTAGTCTCCCACCCGCGAACGGCCGGGTGGGTGGGACCACTATGCACTCGAGGACGGGGCTCTGACATAGACAAAACGGCCTTGGATAAATACCCGAAGAAAAACCGAAAGTCCAAAATACTTCGAGGACAAAAGAAGAGCAAGCAAGACTGATTGTTGTTGGATGGATTCCGGGAGAATCCCGCGCTATTCCCCGGCCGAACCGCCTTCGTCTTCGGCGGTACCGAGCGCCGTCGGCTCGGAGCGCTCCTCCTCCAACGCGTCCTCTGCGGTCCGCGACGCTTCTTCCATGATCGCTCCCAACCTCCGCTGGAACGATGCACCCGTACGGCTCCAGAGTGCCCGGGACACGATGGCCGCGCTTCCGAAAACGCTTCCGAAAATTCCGAAAACACCAAGCGCGGTGGTAGGCTCGATGACCTTACTGACAAGGATCAGCGAGCCCATGAAACTCCCGATGATCGGGAGGAGGACCGTGAGGGCGCCTGCCGTTCTTCGATCGCCCACCACCTCGATTGCGGTACCGCTGTCTCGTGCGCTGACGTTTACAAAAATCTGGCTGGGCTCATCCACGGTTTGCCATTCCAGGGAATCCATGACGTGTTCAGTCTTCCCTTGGCGGGATGCCGTTCGGCGGACGATTTTAAGGATTTTACTCAGGCCTGCTTCCGAGATTTTCCCAGGCAGCGTCCGCTCGTGACGATACATGAGGGGTCCCCCGATGATCGCCGCCACCTTGTCGCGACTCTGTTCGGGTAGGCCCGCGGCAGCCCGAGCAATGGCCGACGAGTCGATTCCCGCTTCCGCAGCGATCTGCTGGATCTCGGATAGGGATAGGGATAGGCCGTCCGGGTGGCTACCGTCGCCAACCTCACTGATCTCAGAGGCTTTCCGGAGGATCAGCGCGAACTCTTCATCTGAGTATCGGCGGCCCACGTCCTCACCTGCGCTCATGATTGCTCCCCTGCGGTGGTCACGACGACGGGCCGTCCCGTCCGATAAGCTTGTTCAGCACGATCACCGGCACCAGACCTACAGCGATGATCAGAAGGGCCGGCATCGCGGACTGGGTCAACTGCTCATCGGTGGCGAGCTGGAAGGCGCGGGTCGCCAGAGTGTCGAAGTTGAAGGGGCGTAGAATGAGCGTGAGCGGAAGCTCCTTAAGGACATCCACGAAGACGAGAAGGGCCGCACTCAAGATGGTCCCGCGGAGCAGAGGTAGGTCCACCTTCCAAAGGGTCTTTAGCGGCGGCACACCGAGAGACCGCGACGTCTCGTCCAAGTTTCCGCAAAGGCGTTTGAAACCCGATTCGAGGGGGTTCAGTGCCACCGCCAGAAATCGCACCACGTATGCAAAGACGAGGGCGATCAAAGTGCCGCTCAACAGGAGCCCGGTAGGAAAATCGAACGAAGCCCGCATGAAGGTGTCGACCCGTCGGTCCATCCAAACGAACGGGATGAACACACCCACTGCAATGACGGCTCCGGGAATCGAATATCCGAGGAGCGCCACCTTCGATGCGGCCCGTAGGAGCGGGGTAGGGCTGAGCCGAGCCGCATAAGAGATAAGTAGAGCTGCGAATACTGCTGAGACAGCAGCGCCCAGGGCCAGCGAGAAACTGTGCAGCGTGAGTTCCACGAAACGCGTATCCAGCGATCCAAGGCCGGCCTTGGTAGCCCATCCGAGGAGCTGGAGAACCGGAACTAGGAATCCGAGCGCGAGCGGAATGAAGCAGACTGAGAACGAGAGCCAGCGGCCTCGAGTGCCGAGGGCGCGCCGGGTGGTCGGCCTGTGGCCCCGAGCACCGTCGTCGAAGCGGGCCCGTCCCCGTTGCACCCGCTCGAAGACGATTAGCGAGAAAACGAAAAGGAGCAGAATGCCCGATAGGCGCATGGCAGACATCGGGTCGTTCAAAGGAAACCAGGCCCGGAAGATGCCGGTGGTGAACGTCGGAACGCCGAAGTACTTCACTGCACCGTACTCGTTCAGTACTTCCATCAGGACGAGTGTTAGTCCACCCACCACGGCCGGCCTGGCCATGGGAAGGGCCACCTTGAAGAAGGTGTTCCACGGGCCCCGTCCAAGACTACGCGCGGTCTCGAGGACTGCGCCGGACTGGCGGACAAAGGAGGCGCGAGCGATCACGTAGACGTACGGGTAGAGCACCAGAGCCATCATGACCATGGCCCCCTCTCGGGACATCAGCGCCGCACGCACTCGCCAAGTCTCGGCGCCGGGCCAGAGCGTGTCCAGAAGGCCTGACATCGGGCTCCCGTATTCGAACACACCAGCGTAGGTATAGGCGATGATGTAGGTGGGGATGGCGAGCGGTAGGACCAAGCTCCACTCGAAGATCCGGCGTCCGGGAAAATCGTACGCGGAGACCAGCCAGGCCGGGGCTAGCCCGAACACGAGGGCCAGAGCACCGACTCCTACCATGAGGAGGGCCGAGTTCCCGATGTACACCCGCAGGACCGTACTCGCCAGGTGTTGCCAGATCTCCGTCGAGGGCTTGAACACACCTCCCGCGATGACGAGCAACGGAAGCGTCGTTAGCGTCACCAAGACGAGAGCAGAAACGCTCCATGGAGTCAGTCCTCCACGAAAATCACCTCGGAATCGACGCCAGAAAGCCCGAAGCGCATAGAAGGCGCCCCGGGCTTTCGGACGAGTGGTCGTAGCCATATCGCGTTTCAGTCGACGCTGTGCTCTAGCGCCATCCGGCCCGGTCGAAGACCATGACCGCGCGGGCGTTAAGCTCTCCGAGCACGGACAGGTTGAGCGTGTCGGGGCTGAATTCTCCCCACCCGTGCAGGGTCTCGGCCCACCCGATTCCGGCCTTCACCGGATACTCAAAGTTGGCCTCGGCGTAGCCGGTTTGGGCTTCCGTATCGGTCAGAAACTCCAAGAGTCTCAAGGCGTTCTCCGGATTTGGCGAATGAGCCGTGATGCCGGCGCCACTGACGTTCACGTGTGCACCACGATCGCCCTGATTGGGGAAGAACATCCCGATCTTGTCGGCCAGCGCCCGGTCCCCCTCATCGTCTCCGTTGAAGAGCTGTCCCACGTAGTACGTGTTGGTGATAGCCACGTCACCGACCCCGGCCGCCACGTCCTTCACCTGGTCTCGGTCTCCGCCTTGGGGCGCGCGGGCCATGTTTTGCACCACACCCTCTGCCCACTCTTCCGCCGCATCCTCGCCGTTGACCGCAATGATCGAGGCTAGGAGGGACTGGTTGTAGATGTTCTCGGAGCTGCGTACGAGCACACGACCGCGCCACTTGGGATTGGCCAAGTCCTCATACGTGGAAAGCTCCACGGGGGACACGCGGTCCAGCGAGTAGGCGATCACTCGAGCCCTTTGTGTCAGCCCATACCAGTACCCGTCCGGGTCTCGCAGATGTTCGGGCACGTTGGCCTCAAGGGCCTCGGACGAGGTAGCCCGTAGCAGTTCGCGGGTCTTGGCCCTCTGCAGGCGGCCGGCGTCTACTGTGACGAGGAGATCGGCCTTCGTATTCGCGCCTTCGGTCTCGAGACGGGTGATCAGCTCATCGGCAGATGCCGTTTGGACGTTGACTTCTATGCCCGTCAGCTCTGTGAAGCGGCGAAAGAGCTCTTGATCCGTATCGTAATGGCGATGGCTATAGACATTGACGACGCCGGCGTCGTCCGAGGGGGCCTCTCGCTGTCCGTCTCCTGCGCAGGCGGCTAGCAAAGCTACTCCCATCAAAGTAACGAGGCCTGATATGTAAAACTGCTTCATGTACAGCTCTCCGTGAGATGATGCCGGACCAAGAGCGGGAGGGGTTTGTCCCCTGATCCACAAGTTAGTTGAGAACGACTCTCAACCAGTTGCCGGAAAGATCAACCCAACAGGCGTAGCAGGCAAGACACGGCATCGGAACAGGCTCCTGGGGTGAATGGCGCCCATCCCGGCACCTAGGTATGTTTCGGGCTCCACTAGGTCGCCTTATTCTGGGGCCGGACCTACCCGATCGACACTTCATGACACTGCAGCGGAGCGCCATGTGACCGAATACAGCCACGCCACTGTGCCGTCCGATGGCGATAGGATCACGATTGAAGCAGGCAAGCCAGCGGTACCGGATCAGCCGATCATTCCGTTCATCGAAGGAGACGGGATCGGGCCGGACATCTGGCGCGCGACACAAGCCGTGGTCGACGCCTCGGTGGCGAAGGCCTACGAGGGTGAGCGCGGGATTGCCTGGATGGAGGTCTACGCGGGAGAGAAGGCCTACGAGAAGACCGGAGAGTGGCTTCCGGAGGAGACGTTTGAGGCGCTACGTGAGTTCAAGGTGGGCATCAAGGGCCCCCTCACCACGCCTGTCGGTGGCGGAATTCGGTCACTCAATGTCACGATCCGCCAGGTGCTTGATCTCTACTCCTGCGTGCGCCCGGTTCGCTGGATCAAGGGCGTGCCGTCGCCGATGAAGGAGCCCGAGAAGCTCGATGT
>Ga0115002_10000044_pt1 | contig 147039 bp, 145 predicted proteins | sample ArcticOcean_MG_C_8_FD_89576 | JGI IMG/M metagenome (GOLD analysis project Ga0115002, IMG submission 89576) | Marine microbial communities from western Arctic Ocean - ArcticOcean_MG_CB11_86 | ecosystem: Environmental > Aquatic > Marine > Oceanic | place: Arctic Ocean: Canada Basin | collected... | reverse complement strand
TCGACGCAACACTTTAATCTTATAGTAAAAAGATGGAGTGTGGAATATGGCTTACAGAACCCGGTTAAAGTACACAAAGCAACAGAAAGAAGGGATGTGGGACCGTTGGCAACGGGGCGAATCCCTTACTGCCATTGGGCGTGCCTTTGATAGGCCATCATCATCGATCTTTGGGCAGCTATCCCCCAGCGGTGGGATTCGCCCTCCGCCACGGAAGCAATCCAGCATGGCCAAATCGGGTTTAGTGTCCTGTCCGGTTTAGCTGGTATTTGTATAGCACCCCGCAATCTGGATCAACTCGGTGCTTGAATTCGTGTTATTGCATCAGAACCCAACAGGGCATGGACGACTCACTTCTTACAATTAGGATTGGGCCGATTCCATTTGTCCGTATTTTTTTTACCTGGACCATTATAACAACCGCCTCCAGGACCTGCATAAGCACCTCCGCCAGGGCCAGTGGATGCTCCACCTCCAGGCCCTTTGTAGGCACCGCCACCCGGGCCAGTGTACGCTCCACCCCCGGGGCCAGTATAGAGCCCCCCACCGGGTCCTGTGTAGCAAGGTCCACCAGGACCTGAATATCCTACACATTTCGATTCAGAGGCTGCAAATGATGCTGGAATTGCAAGTAAGTACAGCAGTAGGGCTACGGCTATTTTCATTGTCTATCCCTCAGCAATAAAATTGTCTTAACTGAACGATCAAAATCTTCTTTGACGAGGCAGGCTACCACTACTTTCAAGGGATAACAATGGTTTTGTTCTTCTCGAACTGCGATGTAATCAACCCAGAAAACAGATCGATGAATCGCCCCATTCTGCTATAGATCTATAGAGAATAGTTAAAGCCTTAATTATGCTAATCACCCTACATTGGGTAGCCTTTATGTGAAGCTAACAAATCATATTCCGAAGCTCCCTCTCTACCCTTGCCTGTTCTATTAATGCCGCTTCAATCCGCCTTATCTCTGCACTCCGCATCCCATACTTAAAGGCATTCAGGCTAACCCTAACCTTTCCTGCCGTTGTTTTTGGACCAGTTGACCTCTCCCACGGTTTCCACTTGCTGATTGCCTCCGACTGCTTCCTGCGGCGCTCCAATGTCCATCCGTTCATGCTCCACCTCATTCAAAAGTTTGTTTGCAGAATTGTCTGGTATTTTTGAGTTTTTAGGTTGCTTCAATCCAACCTGGTTGATCTGTTGGTTGACGGCATTGTTCTGCTGTTTAACGAATGTCGTTCGTCTGGGGTTCTTCAATTCGCCGAGTGTGGCGATAGTCTGCCGGCACTGGTTCTGGGCTTTCAGTGCGATTCTTGCGTAGGTCTCTATCTGAGACAAATACTCAGCCTTTGCCAGCCTTGAAATGAAGTGCGTGCTCATTGCTTGGAGCGTGTGAGCCTGATCCAGCAGCATGGACTCCACATGGTGCATGCTGCCCCTCCTCAAATTGTCATTGAAGGCTCCCAGGGATTCCTCGAGCGTGTTCGTATCCAGCCCCTTGATGCCTGAGTCACCCATGCTTATGTACTGGCTCAGGGACGCAATAGAGCGAGCAGCGTTACTGCAAGGCAAGATACTCTCCAAGGTTAGTAACTGCTGCATCTTTTCCTCTCGTGATCTATTATCTGGGTTGGAAATTTTCGGCTTCTTCTTTTTGGGATCAGTCATGTAAGTAGTCCATAGATATATTCACACTCAAGCTAGAGTCTCTATCAGATTAGTCGGCCAGTTATTTGCATCCTCTTAAAGAACTGCAATCAACATCACTGCCGTATATTCCAACAGTAGGTGCGTGCTGCCTATAGCAATCCCTCCTTGCCCAATTGAGGGTTTGTCAATTAATCTTGTGGGGCGACTTGTAATAATCAGTTTCATATTCTTCATAGTTCATATCTCCTAGGTGTTCTAACCACTCATCTGCAGTCTGATCTTCTACACTCCTATTACTGGTAGATAGGGGGGCAGTAACATCACTTGTATTCGTGTTATCTTGTTTACTTAATTCGTACTTGGAATGACACGCACTTTGATTCGGTTCTATGCCTTGTGGTAATTGGGGTGCATGGAATTCCTTGTCCGGAACAATTGTCCGGGAGTTGTCTGGATGTTGTTTGGAAGTTGTCCGAAAGTTGTCCGTGGGATTAAGTTGCGCTAATAATTGATCTTTAGTGATTGTTAACAGCGGGATCTTTTTGTTTTCTACCCTGGAAGTATTTACGTCAAATTCACAAGAAAACATCAGGCCTTTTAACTTTCCCATATAGTCATGAAATGAGGATAAGCGACGCGGGAGAGGCAATCCAATAGACTTCCACCAGTTGTAGAATTTATGCCTGTTGGTTACCCTGAAATGATCTTTAGGTAACAGCGTCCCAGCTTCACCGTGTTCCGTGTTCCGTGTTTCGGTCGCGTCTAAGTATTACGTTGTAAATGGCATGAATGATATCGTCAGTTAATAAACTCTCGAAAGTTATTGTCATGCCATCAGCGAATTTCCCGTGGCTAATTGGATAGCTGCTGGTGCTGTAACCATTGTAAATATACGCGTCTACACCTACCAACATCAACACATCTTGAATCAGTTGCTCCCTATGTTCAGCAAACCATTTTGGAGGGACTTCTTTGCCGCTTCCAGGCTTTACAACCAATTTCCCATCGGTTATCTCCACTAGGTCACCGCGGCCTAGGAGAGTAGTCAAAAGGCCTGAATTGTGGACTATAGACACGACTATTCATCTAGACAGCGTACCGCTACCAAAATGGTTTCTCCCGGACTGCTATCCCCAAGATTTGGATCAGCGATGCACTGCCGAGAGAAGTTGTCTATGGCTATTTTCCTGCTCATAGAGTGGTTGCTCCACGACTATGAGTAATTCGCGATTGCAACCAAGTCATTATTTCTGAGTGCAGCCACCCAGCTATTTTTCCCTGTGAGGTGAGTTTAATCTGTTTCGGAAATTCACCTTTTGAAATCATCACATAAATTTGCGCCCTTGAAAGTCCTGAAGTATTTACAACCTCTGGCATCCGCAAAATGCGATCACCGGTAGGTATTGAGTTTTCTTTGATCATCATTAGCACCTGTACGAAAATAGTTTGCTTAATGGATTAAACAAACTTGTAGGGTGCAAGATATAGTTGGATTGTATCGCTGTCGTATTAGTCGGTTAGTTGCTAGTAGATTTAATAGTAACTAGTTGCTAGTAGATTAATCTTTTAGATAAAGCGGTTCTTCGTTCTTAATCTTTCCCCACCAATAGCGAAACGTACCATCGGACGGGCGCTCGCCTATCTCTTTTTCAATTGCGTCAATTGCTTCAGTGATGTTTTTATATTCTCGTAATTTATATAGTTCTAAGTGTTTATTAATGATCTTTGAATATGGCTTCCAATGACCAGAACTTGCACCTCCGTCCCTGCATTGTCCTTTTTTCACTTCTCTATCTTGTAATTTCTGTTTAAGTTTGTGAGAGTGAATCAGGCTCTGACCAAAAATCAAACCTAACTCGAAAAATACTGACGCTATTGCAATATCACGATCTAATAGACTATCTACATCAATGACTCGCTCAACAATATTTATTGATTGCCAAATCCTTTCTTTATCCTCATCCAAGATCGGTACAGCTGAGTTGATGGTTTGTAAAACGAAAAGAAGGTTATCTTCTGGTTGCTCGGCAAATAGTGATTCACCCCCATCTTCCGGATGATATTCAATGGGATCAAAGTAACAAAGAGATGGCAACTCATCATCTAAGAATAATTGGCTAAATTTCTTGTATTTACCGGCCATAAACACACCTCACATACCTAACATCTTCCCAGTCCAGGGAAATGGACTATCTTCCCTATCCAGTACTTTTTTTGATCGATGTTACATTTTCTCCATATTCAAGCTCATCAATTTGGTCAGCCCACCATTGCATAATCTCTACACGTTCTTTGTAATATTCCGCCCTGTTATAAGCTGCTCTAACGTCATCACTTTGCTCGTGGGATAATTGTCTCTCAATTGCATCAGCACGAAACTTGGTGGATTCATTCAAGGCAGTAGAGGCCAACGAGCGGAATCCATGACCGGTCATTTTTCCTCTGTACCCTATTCTATCGATTACTCGCAGAATCGTTCCATGGCTCATCTGCTCCCTCGGTGCTCCCCTTTTGGGGAATAGTAGGTCTCTGTGGCCAGAAATAGCACGTAATTCTTCCAATGCCCTAATAGCCTGTTCTGAGAGGGGTATATAGTGAGGTTTACGGCGCTTCATCCTTTCGGCAGGGATGTTCCATATGTGCTTCTTAAAGTCGATTTCAGACCACCTAGCGCCGCACAGTTCGCTTGTACGAACAAAGGTCAACATCATTAGTCTTACTGCTAGTCTGGTTTGTAAATGGCAGTTGAATTTGCTTAAAGCATGTAGAAAACTGGGAAGTTCTTCCACTTGTATTGATGCAAGATTCTTCTTTGTAGAGCTGATCAGAACCTCTTTTAATGGCTCTGCTGGATCGTCTGTACATAACCCAAGGACTTTTCCATATCGAAATATAGAGCTACACCGTTGTCTAAGGCGCTTTGTCGCTTCAAGAGCACCTCTACTCTGAACGGATTCGAGAACAGGTCGTAATAGGCTAGAAGTAATATCAGATATTGGGATATTTCCAATACTCGGGAAAATATCTACCTCCATGGATTTAATCACATCCTCGGAATGTCCAACGCTCCACTTGTGGGATTTGACACCATGCCATTCCCTGGCCACCGATTCAAAGGTCGTTTCAGATTTAACCTTGTCGAGAAGTTTTTTCTTCTTTTTCTCTAGCGAAGGATCCAGGCCATCTCCAAGCTGCTGCTTAGCTTCATATCTTTTCTGCCTCGCCTCTTCCAGGGACAAATGCTTGTCTGCTTTCAAGGGATCATAAATACCTAAGGCCAGAAGTTTCTCCTTCCCGTGGAAACGATACTTCAAGCGCCAGTATTTTGAGCCGGTAGTAGTTATTAAAAGGAACAGCCCAGCACCATCCGCGAGTTTATAGTTCTTTTTCTTGGGCTTGGCCTTCTGAACTTGCAAGGCAGTGAGCTTGTCTTTTCCGGCCATATGAGGGTATCTTTAAAGAGAGTTTTATTTTATACCCCCTAATATACCCTCGTTTGAGATAAGATAGCAATAGACAATATAACACTTAATGAGAACAAGAAGTCTATATTTATAGGGTATTATAAGGTTTTGAGACTTGACTAGACGTCACTGCAGATTAGTTTGGCGGACCGGACGGGACTCGAACCCGCGACCTCCGGCGTGACAGGCCGGCATTCTAACCAGCTGAACTACCGGTCCGCAATATGCTTCTGTGGCAACCTAGTGTTGCTGTGTAAATGTTTCAAAACAGCTGCTTCAAAACAAGGGGCTAAATCTAACACAAAATGGTGGGTGATGAGGGATTTGAACCCCCGACATTCGCCTTGTAAGGGCGACGCTCTCCCAACTGAGCTAATCACCCAGAGTGCAGAGTGAGCGCATTCTACCGATTTAGCTTGGCATGTCAACAACACCGCAGGTTTCGGCGCAAGCACAGCGCAGTCGAGCTGTTCTCCGGCTTATTTGTTGGTATGGGTAAAAGAGCCATCCCAATCAGCCGGCGGGGGATTGTTTTTAAGCACTTCAATGCGATCGATATAAACCCGATACAACAGGGTATCCGGCTCCTCTAGCAACAGTGCGCGCAGGCCTTTGTCGGCCTTATCCCAGTCTTTCGCGTAGTAGTAGTCGAGCGCCTGGTGGTAGGCATCCACCCGTTGTCGAAGTGATTCCTCGGCGTCGGTGACGCGGCATATAGGCTGGTAGCAGTTAACCGCTTTATCTTTATCTTTGCCTTTAACCTTCACCTTGTCTATGTGGCGCAATAGAAAACCATCCAGGCCCTTAACCGTTTCCTCCCCCACCAGCAAGCGGATGCCATAAAACTTGGTCAGGCTTTCGAGTCTGGAACCCAGATTAACGGCATCACCAAGTACTGTGTAAGAGCGTCTGTAGGTCGACCCCATATCGCCCACATTCATGATCCCGGTATTGATTCCCACACCAACATTTACCTCCGGGAAGCCTTGCGCATGAAATTAAGCCTTTAGGTCTTCAACCTTCTGTAACATCGCCAGCGCCGCCTCAATCGCATGGGAGCGATGTTGCTCATCAGCGACAGGAGCCCCCCAGAATGCCATCACCATATCGCCAACGTATTTATCGATGGTGCCGCTGTGATCGAAGATGATAGCGGTTATTGGGGTAAAGAAATCATTCAGCAGTTTTTTCAGCTGCGTGGCATTCAAGACTTCGGATATTGAGGTAAAGCTCCGAATATCCAAAAACAATACAGTCAGTTCCTTACTCTCACCCTCGAAGCTGTAGTTGTCGGGATCTGCCAGCATAGAGTCAATATGCGCTGGCGGTACATACTGATCAAACATGCCTTTAATGGTCCTGCGGGTCTGACTTTCTGCCAGAAAACCATAGATCATATTGGTGAGCGTCAGCATTACAATTAGCAACAATAGAAGAACTAGCGGGAAATCCCATTTCAAGGTGTCCCAGAGTTGAAAATTTGTCCAGATACTGGCAGCAAGAAGAATTACTGCGGTGAGCGCCATGGAAGCCGCACCAAGAACTGGCAGCAGCATCGACAAACCCAGCCCAACAACCAGAATGAGTACAAACATCACACCGGCTATAAAGTCAGGTTTGTAGGGGAAAAAGATAGAATCGGAGTTTTGAAAACTGGCGAACACAGATGCTGTGGAGGACTCACCTGAACGGACGTCTACCGCGGTCGCCGCTACCGAGTTGAGCAGTGCATTCAACATATTTGCATGCACTTCAACTCCTGGATAAATCGATGCCAGGGGCATAGCACGAATATCCCCCAGGCCTGGCGAGCTGGTACCAACCAGCACCAGACTGTTCTCTAACGCCGCTTTTTCTTCTGCATCGAGAGTATCGCGCAGCACATCGGTTGCAGAGATAAAAGGAAAGAACGCGTTATTATTTAAAGACGACGGGCCCACATAGGGCACGTTCACATAGCCTCGGCCATCGGTAGGTATTAAAAATGCACCCGCCCCCTTTCCGATACGCACATCGGTCAGAACCTCTAGCGAACCATAGGCAGCAGTGATAAGTTCGTAGTCTTCCAAAAAGTTGTAGACCCTGATCATTTCCAGGGACAGGGTTGGATATAACTCGGAACCATAACGAATAACAAGCGGTACCCGCCTGACAATACCATCGGCATCGGGTTCTTGATTCATGCTCCCATTTCCCAGCGCAGCGTCCTGCAATATTTTAATTGCCGGTGAAACCTGTCATGTCCGCTACCGTTACCCGCCGCGCCAACTCTCCGCCAATATCCACGATGGAAGCTGGTAATTCATTATAGGTTGCATTGTTCTGCTGAGTGAAATTAATGGCAAGAACGACATCTATGCCAGCGCGCATGACATTCGCGAAATATTGATCCGAGTTAATCTGCGTCTCTATAAACTCGCTGTTCAGGGAACTTAGATCGATGGGTTCCAGCAAGTCTCGAATATTTCGATCCGGTTCCGGGAAGGTGATATCGAATCCGACAACCAGCGCACCATTTTCCTGCAGTTTTTCAACAAGCTGTCCGACCTTGATTCGATTCCAGGGATACTGGCCTTCGGCCTGCGGGCTACGCTCGTCGAGATCCACGATGACTATTCTATTTTCAAGCGGTTTCTCGGCACGGGGCATTATGCTGAGACGCTGATCGTAAACCAGGTATTCCAGACGCTCCACAATATTATTTACTAAAGCAGGAGCGCCAATCTGTAACCAGAGCACGAATATCGTGACAAAAATCCCAAGATAGATGGGAAGTCGTTTACCCTCGGTGATAAAACGCCGGATTGAGTGTAGGATTGTCTTTTTCTGCATAAAGTAGTTTCGGCGAGTTTGAAGCCTTCCCGGCAACTATTTTTATGACATCATTATAGGCTAAAGACAGGCTAAAGGGTCTATACATAAAACGGATCCCTCGGTAATATGTGCGCCCCAGTAACCAGGGTACAGAAGCTTTGTGAAAATATTCAAAGAATTCAGTTTTGAAGCGGCTCATCGCCTGCCCAACGTCCCCGCAGAGCACAAGTGTGCTCGACTTCACGGCCATTCCTTCGCCGTCAGGATAAGCGTCGAAGGCCCGGTGGACGAAGAAAGTGGCTGGGTCATGGATTTTGCCGATATCGGCGAGGCATATAGTGTGATTCATCGACAGCTGGATCACTATTACCTGAACGACATCGAAGGTCTTGAGAACCCTACCAGTGAGAATATCGCACGCTGGATCTGGCAACGACTGCAACCGCAGTTGCCCCATTTAAGCGAGATAGAAATCAGGGAAACCTGTACCAGTGCCTGCGTCTTCAACGGCGATCAATGATCAAGCGACGAAGTTAACCGGCTCGATATGTTCGTCTTCCAGCACTGCACGCGAGAGCTTTACCCGGTTCTTGACTAAATGCTTGGAAACCACAAATTCTTTCGGTCGCCCTACGCAGTCAGCTGCGATCAACACAGATTCTTTTAGGTAAAACAGCGCAAACCCAGCCCCTTCACTGTTGCTGTTATCACCCCGGCACACGACTTCTTCATAACCTGCATTAAGCCCCACCATCTGCAATTTAATATTATATTGATCAGACCAAAACCAAGGCACCGCATCATAGGCGATTTGCTTACCACAAATATTTGCCGCCACTACTCGGCCCTGATCATTGGCATTTTGCACCGACTCCAGGCGAATACGCCGATCGTAGATAAGGCTTGGGTGAACAGTACAATCACCCGCTGCATACACATCGACACAGCTGGTCTGGGCATATTCGTCCACGACAATTCCAGCATCAATTTCCAAACCAGCACTTGCAGCCAATTCGGTATCGGCATCGATGCCGATGCCAACAACAAGGAAATCCGCATCGTATTCCGTACCGTCGGCGCAGACCACCTTCTGTACCCGGCCATCTCCCTGAATATCTGTAACCACAGCAGAAGTCACGATGTTAACACCGTTATTTTTATGCAACTGCGTCATGTAGTCGGACATTGCGACGCTGGTTACCCGCTGCAATATTCTCTCCGCCATCTCCAGAACGGTTACCTGCAACCCTCTGGTGGCGAGCACGGCTGCCGCTTCCAAACCGATATATCCGGCACCAATTACTACTACTTTTTTACCTACCTCAATATGCCTGGATAGCGCGGCGGTGTCATCGCAGGATCGAATAGTAAATATATGCTCCAGAGAGCTACCGAGAGACAGTTTTCTAACCGTTGCCCCCGTGCACAGTGCCAGCTTGTGATAAGTAAGTTCACGCCCATCATTGAGCATAACCAATCTGGCATCGGTGTCGATATTTTGAACTCGGGCACCGAGCAACAACTCGATATTATTATCCTCGAATACTTTCGCCGGACGCAGACGAATCCCGTCCAGGGTTTTTTCTCCAGACAGCAAATCCTTGGACAATGGAGGCCGATGGTAAGGCAGTTCGTGCTCGGCACTGACAAGCTGGATCGAGCCAAGCCATCCCTCTTTCCGCAATTGCAACGCCAGGGTTGTACCAGCGTGACTAGCGCCCACAATGATGCAATTTTCTTCACTCATGGTGGCTAATCACTCTCCGCTGGTGCAGTAGCTAACGTCATTGGTAATTGCCAATCTATAACGCTCTTGCCCTGTGCCAGCAAATATTCATTGGCTCGCGAGAAATGCCTGTTACCGAAAAAACCCCGACTGGCAGACAATGGCGACGGATGGGGCGACTGCAATACCAGGTGTCGGCTTCGATCTATCATCGCACCTTTTTTTTGTGCATAGCTGCCCCACAAAATAAAGACTATGCCCTCTACTTCTTGATTTAACAGCAGTATTATTTTATCGGTAAATTGCTCCCAGCCCTGCCCCTGATGTGAAGCTGCTCGGCCTGCTTCGACCGTCAACACCGAATTCAATAGCAGCACGCCTTGCTCAGCCCAAGGTGTCAGGCAGCCGTGGGACGGGATAGCAAAACCGGTATCGGCGTTTAGTTCTTTGTAAATATTCCGTAAAGAAGGCGGCACCCTGACCCCAGCCTCCACAGAGAAGCATAGGCCGTGGGCCTGACCAGGACTGTGGTAGGGATCCTGCCCCAGGATAACAATTTTTACCGCATCAAAATCGGTGCTGTTGAGGGCGGTGAATATCGCCCTTCCCGGAGGGAAAATATGCTTTCCCGCTGCCTTTTCCTGCAATAAAAACTGCCGCAGGCGAAGCATATAATCCGCGTCAAATTCCTCGCTCAACTGTTGTTTCCAGGAATCGCCAAGCTTCAGTTCCCGGCTGATCTCAGATCCGTTCTCAGTTGTCGTCATGTTGCGGGCGCATATGGGGAAACAGCAGCACATCTTTTATTGATGCCGCATCGGTAAACAACATGACCAGGCGATCGATACCAATGCCCTCGCCCGCAGTTGGTGGCAGGCCATACTCCAGCGCCGTCACGTAATCCTCGTCATAGTGCATGGCTTCGTTATCACCGGATTCTTTTTGTGCAACTTGTGCCTTAAACCGCCGCGCCTGGTCTTCCGGGTCGTTCAACTCAGAAAAGCCGTTGGCCAACTCTCTCCCGGCAATAATTAATTCGAACCTGTCGGTGACTTCCGGGTTGGCTTCATTACAACGAGCCAGTGGCGAAACTTCAATCGGATATTCGGTAATAAAGGTGGGCTGATCTAACTGTGCCTCTACCTTCTGCTCGAAGATCTCCATCAATATCTTGCCCTTCGGCCAATTTTCGTCGAAATGAATGTCCAGATTGTTAGCTATAGCGAGTATGGACTCCTTGCTGGAGCAAGAGACCTCGTCATCCAACTGACAAACCTGTCGAATGGACTCCACCACCGTAAGTCGGGCAAATGGCCGGGATAAGTCGTAGTTGCTGCCCTGGTAGCTGATCTCAGTGTGGCCGTGTAGCTCTACCGCTATCTTGCGGAATATGTCCTCTGTGAGATCCATCAGATCCTCGTAGCGGGCGTAGGCCTGATAAAACTCCAACATGGTAAATTCGGGATTATGCCGAGTAGACAAGCCTTCATTACGAAAACTACGGTTCAATTCGAATACTTTTTCAAACCCGCCTACAACCAGCCGCTTCAGATTTAGTTCCGGCGCCACACGCAGGTACATATCCTGATCCAGGGCGTTGTGATAGGTGATAAACGGACGTGCAGTCGCTCCGCCAGGAATGATCTGCATCATCGGCGTTTCGACTTCCATGAAGCCTAATTCTTCAAAGTATTGGCGGATAAAGCGAACGATTCGAGAACGCATTATAAAAAGTTCGCGAGACTGTTCGTTAACGATCAGATCAACATAGCGCTGGCGATAACGCATCTCGGTGTCGGTCAAGCCCTTGTATTTATCCGGCAGCGGTCTTAGCGATTTACTGAGCAATTGAAAACTGGCAACTCTGACACTGAGCTCGCCCTTGCCAGTTCTGAACACCTCGCCATTGACGCCGATAATATCTCCCAGATCCAATGCCTTCAGCTGCTCAGCTTCCTCGCTAGCAAAAGACTTCTTGTTCATATACAGCTGTATTTGACCACTGCCATCCTGGATCACCACAAAGGGGCCGCGCATTCGTACTATACGCCCAGCGACGGTGGTCTGCGCCGCAATCCCCGCAAGCTCTTCTTTGTCTTTGTCACCGAAATCGGTGATTAATTCGGCCGCTGTGTTCTCGCGATTGAAGTCATTGGGATAGGCCTGACGTTGTTTGCGAATTGCCGCCAACTTCTGGCGACGTTGTGCTATCAATTTATTTTCATCTTCACTCAGCGGTTCAGAATGACTGCTGCGTTTAGATTTTAGTTCAGACTTTTCTTTAGACATTTGTTCAGACTTTTTTTCAGACATAGCTTCCTACTGTTCGCTCTACAGCCCCATTTTTAAACTAGCTTCGATAAATTTATCCAGGTCACCATCCAACACGGCCCCGGTATTCGTTACTTCCACGTTAGTACGTAAATCCTTGATTCGCGAAGAGTCCAGCACATAGGATCTTATCTGACTGCCCCAACCGATGTCTGCCTTGGATTCTTCTACAGACTGCATCTGTTCCTTGCGTTTTATTTCTTCCAGCTCATACAACTTGGCTTTTAACTGCTTTATCGCCATATCCTTGTTCTTATGCTGGGAGCGCTGATTCTGGCACTGCACCACGATGCCACTGGGCTCATGGGTGAGTCTGACCGCAGAATCAGTTTTATTAACATGCTGCCCACCGGCGCCACTGGAGCGGTAGGTGTCAATTCGGACCTTAGACATATCCAGATCGATTTCGATATCATCATTAATTTCAGGCGACACAAACACCGATGCGAAGGACGTATGACGCCTGCTACCGGAGTCGAATGGGGATTTACGCACCAGTCTGTGCACGCCAATTTCCGTCCTTAACCAACCGAAAGCGTACTCGCCTCTGACGTGGACCGTCGCGCTCTTGATGCCGGCGACATCGCCACCGGAAACTTCCGCCAACTCGGTGACAAAGCCCTTGTTTTCACTCCAGCGCAAATACATGCGCAGTAACATTTCCGCCCAATCCTGTGCTTCGGTGCCACCGGAGCCAGCCTGAATGTCCAAATAGGCATTATTGGAGTCCATCGCCCCCGAGAACATGCGTTGGAACTCGAGTCCCTCCAGCCTGGTTTGCAAATCATCCAGGTCGGCGTTGGCCGCGTCATGGAGCTCCTGATCAGACTCTTCATGTGCCAGCCTCAGCAAATCCTCGACTTCAATTATGCCAGCAGTCAGCGTATCGATGGTAACAACAATGATTTCCAGTTTGGATCTTTCCTTACCTAGCGACTGTGCGACTTGCGGTTTTTCCCACACCGTCGGCTCAGCAAGCTCTAGCTCGACTTCAAGCAAACGATCCTTCTTAAGATCGTAGTCAAAGATACCTCCGCAGGCTTTCAGTTCTTTCGCTTAATTGCTTTAACTTATTCAATTGACTATTTATTTCCAACATCGGTTAATTCCTGTCCTCAAGTTCTGCCGGGTTTGCAACGATGGCATCAGGGAAAGGGTATTTTACCTCAATCCCGACATGGCAGCGACATGCATGCATGTTACCGCGGCACTTGTCCCACACTAGCAAGAACGAGTAGGCTGACGGCCTTATTCAATTCCACCGTCCTGTGGGCATAAAGCCAACTATGAAAATAAAAAATGCGGCCATGCGCTGGCTTGAAACAGGCCTGCCCTATTCGTCTCAATTCGGCGATGTCTACTATTCCCGTCACGACGAGCGCGCCGAAAGCCAATATGTTTTCCTCGCTGCCAATGCACTCAGCAAGCGCTGGCAGGCGGCGACAACTTCTACTCAAAGCTTCTCCGTCGCCGAATTGGGCTTCGGCAGCGGCTTGAACTTCCTGCAAGTCTGGCAAGCCTGGAGCCAGGCAACTGAGCGACCCCGGCAGCTGAGTTATATAGCCTTCGAAAAACACCCCTTAACGGCGTCAGCCCTGCAATTGGCACACGAGAAATGGCCCGAGCTGTCGAGTCTGAGCCAGCAATTGCTCGCCGCGTATCCAGACCACAGCAGTGGCTGCCATCGGCTTTGCCTGTCAGACGATGTCATTCTGGATCTTTACTACGGCGATGCCTACTCGCAATTACTCGGTAGACAACGCTCAGGCAGTAGCGGCTTCAACGCCTGGTTTCTCGACGGCTTCAGTCCCCGGCTAAACCCTGAGATGTGGGAGTTACGCTTATTCCAGTTGGTGGCCGGCAGCAGTCATAGCCAGACGACACTCAGCAGCTACAGCGTTGCTGGCAAGGTCAGGAGAAATTTGCAGAACGCCGGCTTCAGCGTCGAGAAATTACCTGGATTCGCCCGCAAACGACACATGCTCGGCGCCAGCCTGGCCCCCAATTACAGCGCAAGCCCCATAGCTGAAACTCGGCCGTGGTTTCGCCTGCCTGCACTCAAACCTGCCGATACTCGCGGCAAGCATCGCAACGCACTGATCATCGGCGCGGGACTCGCTGGCTGCAGCAGCGCCTACAGCCTGGCCCAACGTGGCTGGCAGGTTACCCTCTGCGATAGCGCCGCTGAATTAGCCAGCGGCGCATCCGGTAACAGTCAGCTCGCGCTGCGCTGTCGACTCTTTAAACAAGCCTCTGCCATAGCAAATTACTTCCTGCATTGCTTTCTATTTGCAAGCAGACAATTCGATCAGCTGGCCCTGGCCGGGGATTTACACTGGCACAAATCAGGTGTGCTGCAACTTCAAAGCGCACTTAACAAACGCCAACAGCTTTCTAGTTCCGACTTGTCTGCTGTCTACGCCGCTGCCGTGATTCGGCAAACCTCGCTATTGGAAGCCTCGGCGCTGGCCGGCGCCGAGCTGCTCGAACCTGCCCTGTACTCTCAAGGCGGGGGCTGGATCAATCCCCACTCCCTCTGTCGCGCCTACACAGCGCACCCAAATATCCACCTGAGTCACACAAACAGCATCACCGCACTCAGTCATGAAGACGGAATATGGTCTGCAGTTGACGCCAAAGGTCAATCAGTTACTGATCCAGCGAAGGTCGTGATTATTGCCAACAGCTACCAGGCGAAGCAGTTTGAGCAAACCAGTGCAATCCCGTTACAGGCCGTCCGCGGCCAGACCACCGAGATAGCCAGTAACGTTCTCAGCGAGGAGCTCAAACTCGTCATCAGCGGGCAGCGCACAATTTTCCCTGCCAGCACCCACACCCACACAGTGTCTGCAAGTTATTCAACTGACGCCCTCGACTCCAATATCAACGAGAGCGAAAATCTAGAGAATATCGAAATGGCTTCGACGCTGTTTGCAAACAGCAAATTCCTGCAATCGGAGATCACCGGTGCACGCGCCTCGCTGCGTTGTAATTCTGTCGATCAACTACCCGTCGTCGGACCGGTAGCCAACGCCGCTGCTATGCAGTCATGCTTCGCCCCGCTGGCCCACAACGCCCGCGCCAATTTCAGCGCAATTGCCGCCGCATCGAAGCAGCCGCCCCTGCACCACCCCGGCCTCTACATCAATACCGCCCACGCCTCCAACGGCCTCGCCAGCTGCCCCCTCAGCGCCGAATACCTCGCCAGCCTCATCAACGACGAAAACCTACCCATCAGCACCGCCGCCACCGAAGCCATCAACCCAGCCAGATTCCTGATTCGAAATCTAAAAAAACAGAAATAGTGAAGTTAAGTACTGCTGGCGCACAAATATTAACTAAATCCAGCTGACGTCCACCTGGTATTGGCTCAGTGACAGACATGAATGTGGTACTCACTTCCGTGACACGCCGTGAATACATCCCTGTAGGCTCGGCGCCCGCTCCCTGCGGGCGACGGTCACTACACTGAGTACCAAATTTATGTCCCGAAAATCTGTGGGACAGCAGCGCCAAGTTAATATTTCTTACAACAACTTCTTATCTAGGGCGCAGCTGATTCACTGGTTAATCCGACCTAAAGAAAAGAACTTCCACCTCTTCGTAGATTATCCGACTTACGAAGCGATGGGATGCCGTATCCTTCTGCATCAGCGATAAAAGCGTAGCGCCGAGTGACCGAGGGAGACCATCTTTTTGGGCTCCCGACCGAGTGAGGGAATCCGGGAGGGGCGCAAGCTGCTGATGAAGGAGGGTACGGGAGCGCAGCGCGCCAGCACCGATATCCACCAATCAAAACAGTTATTTTAAAAAAGGCTAACGATTATAGAAATGAGTTACTACCGAAGACAATGCCTGCGGATCTTCCGCACCCGCCAACTCCCGAATCGAGTGCATAGCGAAGGTAGCGACACCAATATCGATAGTATTTATACCCAACTCCGCCGCCGTTAGCGGACCAATAGTAGAGCCACAAGCCATGTCATTGCGCATGACAAAGGTCTGGTAGGGAACAGTAAGCTCGTTACACAAAGACTTGAAGAAGGCAACGGATTCACTGTTGCTGGCATAGCGTTGATTGGCATTGATTTTAATCACCGGGCCTGCATCCAGCACCGGTTGATGCCTGGCGTCATGTTTATCGCCATAGTTGGGATGAATGCCATGAGCATTGTCGATAGACAGCAGTATAGACTGACGCACAACTCTTTCGAGGGCATCGCTGCGGTCGTCCTCCGCCTGCACCATCCGCTCCAGCACGGCCTTCAGAAATGGCCCTGGGCACCAGGCTGCCCACCTCTTCATGATCATTGCAAACCAGCACGCTGGCATGAGAATCATCGCTAGCCAGCAGAGCTTTGAGCGCCAGAAAACAGCTCAATAAATTGTCCAAACGGGCCCCGGCGATGAATTGCTGCTGCAAGCCAACCATTGCCGCCGCCTGCGTGTCGTAAAGCATCAGTTCATGGGCAAGCACTCCACTAATATCTGGCTGATCACCGCGCTGTTTTAGATGCTCCAGCAAAAAATTGTCGAGACTGAATTCTTCCCCTTGTTGTAATTGCAGGAGTACAGGTGAAAGCTCTTTCTGTGGATTAACCACCCTGCCCTTGTTTGCCTCTCGATTCAGATGAATAGCCAGGCTTGGAATGAAGGCGATGGGGTCTCGCAGATCGATTAAAGTCGAGCCCAACGCGCCGGCCTCTGTCTGAAAATTAACTCGTCCGGCTAGGGAAAGATCCCGATCGAACCACGGCTGCAAAAGGGCGCCTCCATAGACTTCCACGCCAAGCTGCAGATAGCCGTGTTTCTCTATCTCGGGTGAAGGCTTGATTTTCAGGCAGGGACTGTCTGTGTGCGCGCCCGCTAGTCGCAGACCTTCACTCAGCAGCGGTGCCTTACCTGTCTGTCTTCAGGCCGATGAGTGCCGAATCATTGCGTAAGACATAATATTTTGACTGCTTTTCAAGCTGCCACGACTGTGTCTCATCGAGGCGTTCGAAACCTTCTTTTTCAAGCAACGCCGACATAGTCGCGACGGCATGAAAAGGGGTAGGTGATTGCTGTAGAAACACTAGCAATTCCTCGTTAAAACTCTCACTATTCATCGTGCTAGCCAGTCATTGTTGGATACGAATCAAACGCAACACTAGTCCCCGTGAGTGGATCAACGAATTTCCAGTAATTCGACATCAAAAATCAGGGCCGAATTTGGCGGTATTGCCGGGGTTGGCGAAGCCTCACCGTAGGCCATTGCCGGCGGGATAAAAAGACGCCATTTATCGCCTACCTTCATGAGTTGCAGCGCCTCGGTCCAGCCAGCGATAACTTGTGAAAGACCAAATTGGGCTGGTTCACCGCGCTCCACCGAACTATCAAACACGCTGCCGTCGCTCAAGGTACCGTGGTAGTGCGCGAGTACGGAGTCGCTTAATGCTGGCGAAGCGCCATCACTTGGCCCCGACTCAAGAATCAAATACTGCAAGCCGGAATCGAGACTTACGACGCCATCCTTCTGCGCGTTTTGACTTAAGAATTCTTCACTCGCCGCCAAACTCTCCAACATCGCCGATGCCGCCCTTGCCTGTGCACGCTGCTGAAATGACTGTATAGCCGCAATCATCTCCTCGCTGGACAGCTTCAGGTCGCCGCCAAATGCATCTAACATGCCGATGACAAAACTGTCCACATCGACATCTTCGAGTATTTGCTGATCGAGTAAGTTCTGCCCAATATTTGCTCCAATCGAATAACCGATGCGGTTGTCTTCGTCAGCCAGATCGATGTCGGACTGTGCTATCCCGTGAGTAGAAAATAACAGCAATACCGTGGGCAGAACGACTTTTCGGAGCTGTTTTAATGCATTGAGACTAACTGTTTTCATACCAATTTCCTTAAAATCATAGGACAATCATCTGCTCGAGCAATTAGTTTTGCCTCTGCCTATTTGATGGGCATACTAGCTCGGTTAAGTGCCAAATACTAGGGAGCCCTTGGCTGTCAGGTCGAGCTTGCGGCTGCTTCGAACTCATTCTTTAAATCTGCCTGCCACCAGGTCGAGAACCACGGCAAACCTGAAGTACTGTTAATATGCCTGATTTCCAAACCAGACTCTTTCGAACAATCCTCATACTAATTGCTGCGCTAGCAAGCCAATGCTCCCAGCCATTTAGTATAGCCGTGAACAATCGAGCGGTTTTTGACCCGGGCAACCGTTTACTTGACGAAGAAACCCTCGACCCCAGTCTGCAGGGTTGCATTAACCTGGCCGTACGTCAGCAAAACCTGAACAACGCCGCTGAACTCACAGTGTTGTCCTGCGCCAACTCTCAGGTAGCTGATCTCGACAATATTGGCCAGTTATCGCAGATACGCTTTCTGGACCTGGCTAACAATTCCATAAACAATCTCACGCCGCTGGAACAACTGGGCCAACTTGCCGGCCTCAGCCTGTTAAACAATGCCATTACCGACATTAGCCCGCTGTTTAATGTTGTTAGCCTTACCGCAGTAAGCCTCAGTGGCAACAACTCTATCAAATGCGAGCAACTCGAGGCACTTGCCGACAAACTCGGTGGCAGCCTGACCGGACCCACTACTTGTCGTAATTGATCAAACGCCTGCAAACTAATTGGCCGGCACACCACTGTGAAAACGAAATTGTGTATCCACACTGTTGATTAGTTCCGCCTCTTGTTGCGCGAAATAGGCAACCCGGGAATCAATGCCCGAGCTGGAATAGATCCGGGCGAGCTGCAGATAATCTGCGAAATGACGCGACTCCGAACGCAGCAAACCCTTGTAGAATTTCTCTAGCTTCGGATCCAGCAGCGGGGCTAGCTTGGCAAACCTCTCGCAGGAGCGCGCTTCAATAAACGCGCCGACAATCAGAGTATCAACCAATTGCATATCCTCTTGTTTGCTAATATTTGATCGTAACCCGGAGGCATAACGGGAAGGGCTCAATCTGATATAAGCGATGTTTCGCTCCGCCAGAATTTCGACCACCTGCTGAAAATGCAACAACTCCTCCCTCGCCAGTTGCGCCATCCGTGTCATCAAATCGGTCTTGGCAGTATGTCGATACAGGAGGTTCATTGCGGTAGCTGCGGCTTTTTTCTCGCAGTTGGCGTGATCGATCAGCAAGGTCTCTTGCTGCCTGATCGCTTCATCCAACCACGCGACCGGCGTCTCGCAGGATAGGAAATCTAGAATAGCTTGTAACATTTTCTTGGATTAGTAATTTTGATTTGCTGCTCTTTAATGTCGCGTCTTATCATCGAGTTCATCTTCACCCTGCTTCTCGCCAGTATCTGCCGACAACTCTGCGACAGAATCTTCTTCCTGTAGTACCGAACTCAACAATTCCGACTCGTGCTTCTTCGCTGTCTTGGCACCGAGTTGCTTCAATATTTCTACTCGTTTAATGAGATTGCCACGGCCGGATTGCAGCTTTTTATGTGCACGCTCAAAACTTTTTTTGCTTGCATCAATTTTCGATCCGACGTCATCCAGGTCTTTGACAAAGGCTACAAACTTGTCATAGAGAGCACCGGCACGTTCCGCGATTTCATTTGCATTCTTGTTTTGCTGCGCAAGACGCCATAGATTCTGAACCGTCTTCAAGGTGGTTAGCAGTGTAGTTGGGCCGACGAAAATAATATTGCGATCGAAGGAGTCTTGAGACAGCTGAGGGTCATTCTGAATCGCGGAAAAGTAGGCCGCTTCTATGGGCATAAAAAGAAACACATAGTCCAGGGAGTTAATGCCGGCAAGGTTTTGGTAATCCTTGGCAGAGAGAGATTTTACATGCTGGCGAATCGACTGAATATGCTTCTTCAGCAACTCGTCTCGTTGCGGCGACTCAACGCTGGAACAGAACGCATCCCAGGCTTTCAGGGAAACCTTCGAATCGATTATCACGTCTCTCGACTCAGGCAGGTGCACAATCACATCTGGCTGATACTTGGAGCCATCCTCTGATTTAAGGCTGGCCTGAACATCATATTCTCTGCCCTTTACCAGTCCGGATTTCTCCAGCACCGACTCCAGAATGAACTCCCCCCAACTACCTTGAGCCTTATTATCTCCCTTGAGGGCATTCGTCAGGTTGATCGCATCTTCGCTGATTTTAGTATTCAGCTCCTGCAGGCTTTTAATTTCCTTTTCTAACGAGAAACGCTCCTTGGACTCTTTGTCGTAGGTGTCTTCCACTCGTTTTTGAAACTGTGAAATTTTGTCTTGCAAGGGGTTAAGTATAGTGGCGAGGCTGTCTTTATTTTTTTCTACAAAGTTTTTACTTTTGTCCTCGAAAATCTCCTGCGCTATATTTTTAAAGGCTACGCTTAACTGTGCGCGGGATTCATTGAGTAGGGAGAGCTTTTCATCAAACTGTTTTCTTTCCAGGTTCAGACTGGTCTGAAGCCTGACGATATCTTCCGCGAATTTTAGTTTATCGGACTGCAGTGAGTCATTGTCGCTCTGTAACTGCGCCAGTCTATGCTGTAAAGAGGCCGCTTCCGACTCTCTCGCCGCACAGCGTTCATTTACACTGGCAACGTCAATACTGAGAACGTGAATTCGACGCAGCAATACAGCTATAGCGACAACTGCAACGAGCAGCAGACTTGCACTAGCGATAAAGAGAGAACTGGTCATTAGTATTACCGAAGCCGGCGCGGATCGCTTTCAATACTGAAGACCCGTGGTTCTGCACGGCAGCCGCGCTCCAAGTTGGTCGCCCTAACTCATGTTGTCGATGATGGCTCGCAGTAATTCTTCGTTGAGCACTGTGGTTTCTTCCGAACGTTCCGGCCCTTCTGCAATCACATTGACCACGGAATCGGTTTGTTGCAGTCGAATGTTGAAATCTTTTTCCGTTACTGGGGTGCGATTGCTACCAAAGAGGCGCCGAATAAAACCAACGTCATCTTCCTCCGCATTGCCGGCAAATTTGACATTAAAATACGATTCGTCACGATCGCTGTCAACAATCGCTATGTCGGCTTTCTCCAACGCCTGCCGAACCTGTACCCAGGCCCGATTGTAACCAATACGTAGTTCCAGAAACTGATCCCCCAGCTCATTTTCCAGTATATTCGCCTTGCCTTCCCCCTCGATGCTACCGGCTAGCAAACTCGAGGTAGATGCCTGGTATGCATCATTTCGGTCGGCAAGATACTGCGATACCAAAGTCAGTATTTGCCGCTCCATATCTTCTGAACTGGAGGTGTCGGGCCAACTCGTCGCGGTGGGAGTGGGCTCACTTCTTAAACCTTGTGTATGCAGCACATAGATCTCTGAATACCCTGAATGCAAACCGGGTTCAATCGTGACCCTGTACTTATGCCGGTTGCCGGAGTCGTCGCCGATTTCCAGCCAGGATGTTTCCATAACTCCAGCGCTAGCGTTCTCAAAATCCAGTACCACCCCTAACTGCCTCCAATAGTCTCGGATCAGCGGCCAAACCTGAGCTGGACTCGCATCCAGCACAATCCAGCGGCGATCGCCAAGGTTCTGGATGATGACACCTTCACGGCGATTGGCTTCGATGGGCCTGGGCATAGGTATAGCATCGAACACTGTCGAAGCCACAAATATCTGTTCAGGAATGACGTAGAGCTGTTCTATTGTGTAGCTATCCAACTCCCCTGGTATGCTCATCGCGGGAAGCATCGGGGCGGTGGCATAATCGGCGCTGCGATCACGTAACAAGCCGGTCTCGCCACCTAAATAGCCACCTACAAAACTGCAGGCGCCAAGCGGCAAAACGAGACAGATGTTGATTAACTTCTTAAACATTACACGCTTCCTCAATTGTTGCGTTACGCCGCTACCGGCAGGCTAACCCCTGCTCGCTGTAAGGCTTCATTTACTTGGATGTGATATCTACTATCAAGTTCCACCATCGGCAATCTTATTCCCGAGCCAATCATACCCATCTGCTGCAACGCCCATTTTACCGGCACCGGATTTGCTTCGAGAAACAAGTTCTCGTGCAATAAGGCAAGCCTGTCATTTGCACTGCTAGCAGCATCCGCGTCACCGGCCAGTGCCAATGCGCACATTGCTGACATCTGCGCAGGAGCAGCGTTAGCCGTAACCGAAATGGTGCCGGCAGCACCAGCGAGGATCAGCGGCAGCGTCAGCGTGTCTTCACCACTGTATATCGCCAGCTGTGATCCGCACTCCTTGATAAGTTGCAAGCCTCGGGACAAATCACCGCTTGCGTCTTTAATGGCGACAATATTTTCCAATTGGGCTAGCCTGATTACGGTATCCAAAATCAGATCGCAAGCGGTGCGCCCTGGCACGTTGTAAAGAATCTGCGGGATATCGACAGCCTCTGCTATGGACTTGAAATGGCGGTACAAGCCCTCCTGGGAAGGCTTGTTGTAATACGGGGTAACCAATAATGCCGCATCGGCACCGTGCTCCCGCGCCGACTGGGTGAAGAACAAGGCCTCGGCGGTGTTGTTCGAACCGGTTCCGGCGATAACAGGAATGCGTTTTCCTACCGTGGTTACGGCGTGAGCTACCAGTTCGCAATGTTCTGCGGAGCTGAGAGTTGCAGACTCACCTGTGGTCCCCACCACCACCACGGCATTGGTGCCGGACTCAATATGCCATTCGAGCAGGCGGTCAAAAGCAGGCAGGTCAAGCATGCCATCACCATGCATAGGCGTCACTAAAGCGACTATACTGCCTTGAATTTCGAAGGACATCGGATTCCTCTTGTCAAATTAGTCACAGTATCAAACGACATGACCACGAACGAAACAATTGATTTTAGCATAGTGTGAGATTGACAACCAAAGCTCACAGCTACCCAGACTCGTCAATTTTGGCCTGCAGTCGCCCGGGCCAGCTATTTATAATGGCCTTGATGAAGGTGGCCAGGGGAATCGCGAAAAACACACCCCCCAACCCCCAAATACCACCAAACACCAGCACCGCGCTAATAATGGCTACAGGATGGAGGTTCAACGCTTCCGAAAAAATAATTGGAACCAGAACATTGCCATCGATTAACTGCAATATGCCATACACTATTAACACCGCATAAAACTCACCGCCAATGCCCCATTGCACGAAAGCAACAGCCGCAATCGGGATGGTCACCACGGCGGCACCTATATAGGGAACGATAACGGACAAGCCAACCAGCACCGATAGCAGCAGCGCGTAGTTAATCCCGAGAATCACAAAAGTGAGATAGCTGGCGCTGCCAACTATGATAATTTCGACTACCTTGCCGCGAATATAGTTCGAAAGCTGTTGATCCATTTCAACCCAGATTCGACTCATTAGCGGACGATTACGCGGCAGAAAATTACCGGCCCATTTCATCAACTCCAGCTTGTCTTTCATGACGAAAAAAACCAGGATAGGCACCAGTATCACGAACACTACCCAGGCGATAACGCTGGGAATACTTGCCAGAGAATATTCCAGTACGTTCTGACCATAAGCAGCCAGCTCAGCTCTTACCCCAATAATAAAATCCTGAATCTGCTGCTCTGAAAATAAATTGGGGTAGTTTTCCGGCAATAGCATTAGCGATGATTGCCACTGACTTAGCAGATTAGGCAGTTCATTCATCAGGCGACGTAACTGATTCCAGGCCTGAGGCAGCAGGAAAAGCAACATCAGCAGGAAGATTCCGATGAACAACACATAGACCAGACTAAATGCCAGGCGTCGGTCCAATCCGTATCTCAGCAAAATATTTACCAGGCCCTGCATGAGATAAGCAATGATCACTGCGGTAATCAAGGGTGCCAACACCCCGCCGAACAATAATAATATCGTCGCCCCAAGCGCCAGCAGGACCAATAAAATGACAGACTCTTCATCATGAAAGTAACGATCGAAGAAATCATTCAGCAGTTGCTTCATTGTGTGCCCATCCCTGTCCCTAGCCCTTCCTAATCCAGTAAAGATAGGAGCTCTCATTTCTCTGAAAATTAAGGATTTTATGATCACTCTGATCAACGAAGAGATGAAAGTCTTTCTCGGAACCGGGATCGGTTGCCAGCACTTTCAAAATTTGTTCCGACTCCATACCATTTAATGCCAATTTAGTCTTCAACAAAGGCATTGGGCACTGCAAGCCGCTTAAATCCAGCTCAATATCTACATCTATTTCCATCTGCTTATTTTATCCTGCTACGCCCTATTCCGCCACAACGCCCCTTCGCTTTCCCACAAATTCAGGAAGTCCGAAAGCAGAGGCTGAGGTGCTCCCGAGAGCACAACAAACAATGAAAATCATCCGAAACTCCCCTCACTTCGCCGGTTTACCTCAACTACGCGCAAGGTTTTGTGATAATCTGGGTCTTAAACAGTATTGTGGCTTCCCTTATGCGCTATCGCTGGCTTAATTCCTTTTTTCTGCTAATTCTCCTTAGTTTGTCGACATTTGAGCTGCAGGCTCAAACGCCGTTGCCGCGCTTGGGAGACCGTATCTCCGGTACAGTGACGCTGGGGCAGGAACATTTGATGGGGCAAGACTTCCTCAGCTCCATAAGGCGTAGCGCACCCACGATTCCCGATGCCCTGTTGAACAGCTACCTGGAGAACGTTACCTACAAACTCGCGGCCCAGAGCCAACTACAAGACCATCGCCTCTCCTTTGTCGTCATCGACAGCGAAGAGTTGAATGCATTTGCGGCACCCGGGGGTATCATTGGCGTCAACACCGGCCTATTCCTCAATGCCCAGACCGAGGCCGAATTTGCTTCGGTGATGGCCCATGAAATTGCCCACGTCAGCCAGCGCCATTTCGCCCGCACTATCGACGAAGCCAGGGCCAAACGGTTACCAGAATTAGGCGCCCTGTTAGCCGGAGTGCTGATCATGACGACCTCTAACGCTGAGCACGGCCAAGCGGCCATTGTCGCTTCTCAGGGCCTGGCTTTGGAAAACCGCCTGCGCTTCAGTCGCAGCAATGAAGCCGAGGCCGATCGTATCGGTCAGGATACGATGTTCGATGCCGGCTTTAATCCTGACGACATGTCCTCCTTGTTCGAACATCTGATGTCCGCTAATCGTTTCGGCAGGCAGCCTCCCGAATTTCTGCTTTCACACCCGGTCACCGAATCACGAATCGCTGACGCTCGCGGCCGCGCCATCCGCTATCCCACTCGCTCCTATGGGCGTAACCTCGAATACCAGATTATCCGTGCGCGGGTAGTAGCACACTACGCCACCGACAAAGAGGCCTTGATTGCGGACTACGAGCAGGCTCTGATATCCAGTACTGACGAATTTTCCCAGGATGCAAACCGTTACGGGCTGACCGTCGCCTATTGGGAAAATGAGCAATATGGAGAATCCCTGGCGACCCTTGCCCCGCTACTGAGGAAAAATCCGAATCGTATCAGCTACGCGGTAACGCAGGCCGAGATTTACACGGCACAGAATGAAGCCGTCACAGCCATGGATTTTCTAAGTCGCCATTTGGAAATCAATCCAGACAACCACCCGCTAACCATGGCCTATATCGATGCTCTGGTGGAGTCACGATTGTATGGTCAAGCCGCCGAGGTGATGGAGAAGCACAGCAAGACTCGACCTGACGATCATCATCTGTGGTATCAGCTTGCTGAAGTGCAGGGTCAGGCTGGCAACATCAGTAAAGTGCACCAGGCTCGGGCCGAGTACTTTGCCCTGCTCGCAGACCTCGGCAAAGCCCGTGAGCAATTGCGGTACGCCCTGCGCGTTGAAACAGACAACGGCGCTGCACCGGCCGAAGAAGCCAGGCTGAAACAAAAAATTCGTGAACTCGAGCAGAGAATGAGCGGATAAATCAAACTGTGTTGCAGCCAAGGCACCGTTAAAAAATCATTGCCTCACTGCTGTCAAGCGCGCCCTCTTACTTTGAGTTTATTGTTAGCGGCAAAATAGAGCATGCGTTGTAGCGGTTTCATCGCCTGCGCAGCGAGGGCCGAATCCACTTGTATTTCATTGCTACCCGCCAACAAAGAATCGTAGAGTTGCTTCACCGTATTCATACCCATCCACGGGCAATTTGCACAACTTCGACAGCTTGCATCATTGCCGGCAGTCGGCGCTATAATAAACCGCTTCTCGGGGGCTTCTTGCTGTAGCTTGTGGAAAATACCCTGATCGGTGGCGACGATAAATTCCTTATTCGGCATGCTGCAGGCCGCCGCGATGATCTGGGTAGTCGAACCGACTACATCGGCCATTGCCAATACCGCTGCCGGGGATTCGGGGTGTGCCAGCACCGCCGCGCGTGGGTACACAGCGCGCAGGTCTCGTAAACCCCTGGCTTTAAACTCCTCATGCACAATGCAGGCGGCATCCCATAACAGCATATCTGCGCCCGTGGTTTGTTGAATGTAACGACCCAGATGTTTATCCGGCGCCCAGAGTATTTTTTGTCCCTGATCCATGAGGTGTTCGACCACATCGAGGGCAATACTGGAGGTCACCACCCAATCCGAGCGGGCCTTGACCGCTGCCGAAGTATTGGCATAAACCACTACCGTCCGCTCCGGATGCTGGTCACAAAAAGCGGAAAAACGCTCTATGGGACAGCCTATATCCAACGAGCAGGTGGCGTCGACGCTCGGCATGAGCACGGTTTTATCCGGGCTTAGGATTTTTGCCGACTCCCCCATAAAGCGCACGCCTGCCACCAGTAGAATGTCCGCGTCGCATTGCCGACCAAAACGCGCCATCTCCAGGCTATCGCCAACAAAGCCATTGCTTGCTTCGGCCAGATCCTGCAGCAACGAATCGGTGTAATAGTGGGCGATCAAGCGCGCATTTTTTGCCGCCATCAGCGCCTTAACCTGGCTGAGATAGGCTGCGAGTTCTGACTGATCCAGCTGCTGGGGCCTGTTGGCACGGTCCAGATACTGTTTCACAACGGCGCTATCCGCCGCCAGCCCGGATTCAGAACTTGAGGTCTCTACCTGACTCATAGTCAAACTCGAAAAATCGAAGAATCTCATTTTATCACAGATGAAAGCAGGTATAGCTATGGGGGAGGAGAGGCAAGAGCCGCAGTAAGCGGCTAACGGCCAGGAAATTGAGCCGTTTAGAATAGAGAATAAGTGGTGGGGCGTGCGCGACTTGAACGCGCGACCAATTGGTTAAAAGCCAACTGCTCTACCAACTGAGCTAACGCCCCACGCAGAGGCCGGTATAGTACTATCAAATTAAAAAAAGACAAGTCATGCCGCTGACTTTTTCACTTTGGAGAACCAAGATCTTGCAGATGGATCCGGCTTCTCAAGCGATGGGATGCCGGATCCATCTGCATCAGCGATAGAAGCGCAGCACCGAGTGACCGAGGGAGGGAACCCGGGAGGGGTGCAAGCTGCTGATGCAGAAGGTTCCGGGAGCGCAGCGCGCCTACACCGAAACTTCATATCTTAGCCCATCAATTTTAAACATTTGGCTCCAATGTTTCCCAAAATTACTGGTAACTAGTAGGATCATCGAAGCCTGCATCTTTGAATCCCTGCGCTCGAAACCGGCAGCTATCACAGCGACCACAGGCCCTGCCCTTGGCATCGGCCTGGTAACAGGACACGGTGATACTGTAATCGACTCCCAACCGGGACCCGGTCTTGATGATCTCTGCCTTGCTTAGGTCTATTAGCGGTGTTCTCAGCTCAACACTTCCGCCTTCGACGCTCATTTTTGTCGCCAGGTTAATCACTTGTTGAAATGCGGCGATGTATTCCGGTCGACAATCTGGATAGCCAGAATAATCCACCGCGTTGACACCGATAAAAATCGCTTGAGCTTCAAGTACTTCGGCCCAGGCCAGGGCGTAGGAAAGAAATACGGTGTTGCGGGCCGGCACGTAGGTGACCGGAATGCCATCAGCCGCTTCTTCCGGTATCGCTATGTCGACATCGGTTAAGGCCGAACCACCTAGCTGGCCCATCTCCAGCTTGATGAATTTATGCTCTTGCACACCTGCTGCTTGCGTCACCTTGCGTGCTGCCAGCAGTTCACTGGCTGAGCGTTGGCCGTAGTCGAAACTTACTGCATAACAGTCATAGCCCTGTTCCGTGGCGATGCTGAGGCAGCTGGCGGAATCCAGGCCACCGGACACCAGAATTACCGCTTTCTTGGTATTTGAGTCATGCATTTTGAAATCCAGGGCTTTTTTCAAGAAGCTGGCGTTATCTGCCTGGCTCTAGCCCCCATATGTACTTGTGCAGCTGCAGTTGCACTCTTACCTTAAGTGAATCTGCCAGCACCCACTCTGCCAGCAACGCCGGCTCCAACTGACCGTATGATGGTGAGAATAGAATATCGTCTACCCTGCCCACCAATGCGTGCTGATCGAGCCGAGCTTTCGACCAGTCGTAATCCACACGGTCACAGATAACAAATTTCACTTGATCGCTAGTCTTCAAGTAAGAAATGTTTTCATATTTGTTGCGGTCCGCTTCCAGCGAGCCCGGTGTTTTCACATCCAGCACTATGCAGACACGGTCATCGACCTGATCTATTAGCAGCGCTCCGCTGGTTTCCAAGGACACCTTGTAGCCTTTATCACACAGCAATTTCAGTAGCACTATAGCGTTAGGCTGGGCCAGAGGCTCACCCCCGGTGACCGTCACATAGGGACAGGAAAATTCTCCTACCCTGGCGCTAATTGCTGACAACTCTAGCAGTTCTCCGCCAGCAAATGCGTATGCAGTGTCACAGTATTGGCATCGCAGCGGACAACCCGTCAGTCTGACAAACACCGTTGGCAGCCCGGCAGTTCGGGCTTCGCCCTGTAGAGAATGAAATATCTCGGTGATTCTCAGCGATGTAGATGTAGTTTCGGTGGACATTTTGTTTGGATAAATTGGTTTATAGCGATGAAAACCCGGGGCGGTGCCACAACGGCGTGCACTCCTCGCAATCAATGCACGCAAGCAACAGCAATGTTAATCGAGGGATAGCAACCTGGTGTCAGCCAGATTGGCAACACCGGTGTTGGGGAATCTTCTTCGAATGTCGTTGAGCAACTGCCTGGCCTGGGAGATATCGCCCAGGCCCTGATAGGCCAGTGCCAAGCCGTACATGGCATCTGGCAGCTTGGCAGACACCGGCTGTAAGTTCAGGATGAGCTCATAGGATGCCCTTGCTTCAGCGAAACGATCCAGATAAAGATAAGCCTGTCCCTTCCAATAGTGGGCATTGGCGACGAAACGCCCCTGAGTGTATACACTCAAATACTGATCGAACTCTGCGATAGAGCGTTCGAAATTGCTGTTTATGACCGAATCGTATGCCATCTGATAGAGCTGCTGCTCACTGAGAATCGCAGGTTGCAGCGTGGCCCGGCCTGGACTGCTTGCAGACGCGTTAGCGGTGCCCGGTGAGTTACGCCGCGAATTGGCCAGAAAGCTTCCCCCGGCATTGTCTGAATCCGCTGCAGTCGAGGCTGCATTCGCTGAGTTTCCAGCTACCGCACTTGTCGAAGCTGAATTCGAGGACAAGCCGTTAGTCGCTGCCGAAGCTGTATCACTGCCAAGTGGATTACTCACAGCTGGAACTAACGCCGTGGCAGCCGTAGCCTCCAGCGACCTCAAGCGATCATCGACATTGGTGTAGCGGCTGAGCGAGTCACGCTGCAGTTTGCGTAACTCGAAACTCTGTTCTTCAATCAGTGCACGCAGGGCCTGCACTTCAGTCTGCAGATTACGATTTTGATCCAACAGCAGCGACAGGGCGTCACTGTTTGGCGCTGCTGTATTTGAAGACCTGGAGTTCTGAGCAGATGCTCCCGATCGACTTTGTCCAGGAGTGAATGCCTGCGACTCTACCACGGAACTCACGCCTTGAGCTGTCGCTGACGACACCAGTACAACTGCGCTAAACACTATAGCGGTAGAGCTTATCAACAGCTTACTGGTTGCAAGCAACAGCTTGTTTTTCATGCCGTAGTCTACTGGATTTCGACTCGTCGATTGCGGCTATAAGCAGCTTCGGATTGGCCATTTTGAGCAGGCCTTTCTTCACCGTAGCTTACCACTTCAATCTGGGAACGAGACGCACCGTTAACGATTAAATAATTGAGGATACCATTGGCACGACGCTCGCCTAATGCCAGGTTGTATTCTCGCGTGCCACGCTCATCGGCATGCCCTTCCAGGCGAATACTCTTGCGTGGATTAGCAGCCAGGTCACGCGCATGATAGGTCAGTGTATCGCGATCATCCTGCTTAAATTCGGCGACGTCAAAATCGAAATAGAACACGGTTTGACGCAATGCGGCTTGCGCTCTGATCTCTTCCTGGGTCAGTTGACCACTGTTAGAGCCAGCATTCGAGTTCGGCCCGGATCCATTATTACTACTGGAAGGAGCCTCACTGCCGGTAGTGTCTTCCTCCGGCTCACTGGTTGAACTACACGCCGCGATGGCAAATAGCGAGATGACCATCAAACCTATCTTAAAAAATTGCTTGCTTTGCTTACCCACTCTGAGTCCTCCAAAGACCTTCTATCATTAATCAAAATCAGCAGCCGGATAGCCCTGAATACCTTCATTTTACTGTTATTGTTCGAATATTCAGAAGTTCCTTAATTCAGAAACGGGGACCAGGAAGGCTCCCGCACATCGCCCTGCGAGGATGGTAGCCGGAACTTCACTCGTCCGTCAATGGATACGGCATCTAACACGCCCCTGCCATTGAATTTTGTGGCATACATAATCATGCTGCCGTTGGGAGCAATACTCGGTGATTCGTCCAGAGAAGTGTCAGTCAGGGTGATAACTCTCAGAGTTTCGATGTTCAGAACTGCAATCTGATAATTTGGACTCTGGCGGGATTCCCGTCGCACATGTACCAGATTTACCCCATCTGGTAGAAAAGCCGCCTTCATACACTGAAAGCAATCGTAGGTGAGCCGCTCCACGTCGAAGCCGCTGGCTCCCAACTCCATCTGGTAAATCTGTGGCTGACCGGTACGATCAGACATGAAAATTACCGAGCGGCCGTCCCTACTCCAGCTGGGTTCGGTATCTATGAGAGGGTGGTCGGTTATACGAACTAGCTGATTAGTGGTCAGATCCTGTACGTAGACGTCCGGACTGCCATCTTTTGAGAGCACCATCGCCAGCTTGGTGCCATCGGGGGACCACACCGGCGAGCTGTTGATATTCGGATAGTTGGTGATTTGCTGGCGCTTCCCACTGGCGATGTTCTGGATATAGATTCGAGGCAGGCTGGTCTCGAACGACACATAAGCCACGTCCAGCCCGGTCGGAGACCAGCTCGGCGACATAATAGGCTCTTGTGACTCCAGCAATATCTGCGCGCGTTTGCCGTCGTAATCAGCCTTCTCCAGACGGAAGTTGGTGAGCTCTGGGCTAATATAGTCCGCAACTACATAGAGAATCTGCGTAGTAAAAGCACCCCGTGTTCCAGTCACGTGCTCAAACACGACGTCGCTGATGGCGTGGCCTATGTCCCGCAATTGGGCGACGCTACCGGTTAATATTTCACCGGAGAGCTTCAACTCCCGGTTTATATCGAAAAACTCATACTGCACCCGCACTAACTGACTGCCGGCGGAGCGGCTGATTTTGCCTACCAGCAGATAATCCTGTGCCAGCAGTCGCCAGTCCCGGTAGAAAACATCCCTCTCCTCACTGGGCATACTCAACATATTGGCGCGAGAAAGTGCCCGAAACTCCCCCACCTGCTCCAGGTCATCAATAACTATCTGCCCCACATCTTCACTCAGTACTCCACTGCCTTCCCAGGAAAAAGGCACGATGGCGATAGGTATTGGGTTATCGACGCCCTTGGTGATTTGGATGCTTAATGCTGCCTGCACCGTAATTGGAGCAATAGTGCACAGGCACAAAAAGCATGCGCCGATATAACTGGGTATTTTCAATTTAGTAAGTCCTCAGGTTCGAAGATCAGCGATAAAATTCTGAAATTCGTATTAAACAGATTAATCGGCAAGATCTGCAATTCTCTGAATGGTGCCGCTTTAAATACTGCGTTTTCCGCCGATCGATCGAAGGCCGCGTCACCACTGGATTGGGTAATCGACGTCGACACCAGCTCACCGGTGGGCAATATGCTTATCTGCAAGATCGCGCGCATCCCATTCCTGGCGCTGGGAGGTCGGGACCAGTTTTCCTCTACCACCTGTTGAATCAAGGCAGTCGCACTCTGCACCAATTCAAATTCTGTCGTCGCCAGTTCTGCAGCGGCCTGTTGGCGCTGACTTTCTTGTTCTCTGGCCAGATCTCTTTGGCGCTGTTGCTCGAGCTCTCTTTGCTGCACCTGGGCCTGCTCTTGTCGTCTGCGCTCAGCCTCCGCCCTTGTCTGCCTGTCAACCTCGTCTTGTTGCTGCCTGCGTGCATCATCCCGTTGCCTTTGCTGCTCCTGCGCCTGTACCCGTTCCTGCTCGGCCACACGTTCTCTTTCTAGCTGACGATCGGCTTCGGCCTGCAGGTCTATTTCCTGTTGCCGTGTTTGCCGCTGTTGCTCGAGTCGCTCCAGGCGTTGGCGCTCCAGGTTCTGTGCATTACGAAGCTGGGGATTTACCTCAACCAACAGCGCCTTCACCACCGTGGGCTGCACCAGATTGAAAGTTTCGGGTCTACTGTTACTTTGAAAATAAATAATCGCAGCTAGCACCAGGCAATGAAAGCTTATGGCAGCAACTATCGAAACCGGATAGCCGTGATAGATCACCACATTGTCCATAGTGTTATGCATTTTTCTGTATCACGTTGATTGGTAAATTACAGGCTGTTAAGCGGTTGGGTTATAAAATTGGGATTCGAAACGCCTGCACGATTCAATGTCGTTATCAAAGTCACCATGTCTCCCCAATTTGCCTCTGTGTCGCCTTCTACCAGCACCTGAATCTGTGGATTGGCATTCATGATACGGGTGACCTGATCGCCTAGTGTCTCCAGTGTCACCGACTGCCTGTCGTCACCAGTGGCACCAACGCTCAAGTAGTACTCTCCATTAGACGTAATGGACACCACCAGGGTTTCCAGGTTTTCATCAATACTCAGGGGTTCATTATTGGCATCGGGTAATTCCACCTCGATGCCCTGTTTCAGTAGTGGTGCTGTAATCATAAACACGATCAACAACACCAGCATCACGTCGATGTATGGCACCACGTTCATTTCGGCCATCGGTTTGTGGCGCTTGCGAACCATCATTTCCATGTTCTATTCCTACTACCCCTAGCCTGGTGGTTTATTTCACTCGCTGTGTATTTGCCGATGCAGGATGCTGGAAAACTCATCGCTGAAGGTCATATAGCTACCGGTGATGCTATCTACGTTGGCGGAGTACTTGTTATAAGCCACCACCGCCGGAATCGCGGCGACCAATCCCATGGCGGTCGCGATCAGTGCCTCGACGATACCCGGCGCCACCACTGCCAGGGTCGCCTGGGCAGTGTTAGCCAATCCCAGAAAGGAATTCATGATACCAATTACGGTACCGAACAGACCTATATAAACTGAAATGGAGCCTACCGTGGCCAGAAAGGGTAAATGCTTCTCCAATTTTCCCTCTTCCCTGGAATAAGCCACCCGCATAGCCCGCTGTGCACCCTCCATGACCGCATCACGATCGACTGTATCCTGCTGGCGCAAGCGCATGAATTCCTTAAACCCGGCACGGAAGATATTTTCCATCCCCACAATTTGCATATTCTCCTTCTGCATTTGGCTGCCTTCTTTATAGAGCTGACTTAAATCCATACCAGACCAGAAGCGATTCTCGAAGCTCTGCACTCCCTTCCTGGCGGAGGAAAGTACGAGAGCGCGCTGCGTAATCATGACCCAGGACACTATCGATAACAGCAGTAGTAGCAGTAATACCAACTGGACTGCCGGGTGCGCATCCACAACCAGTTGCGTTAGCGTTAAATCATTCACCTACTCTTCTCCAAATCAGCGCCGAAAGCATCCTGAATATTCAATTATGACAGTCACCCTGGCCAGGAAATCCGCGAGTTCACAGGAATATTCGGCCAGTTGCAGAAATAGTTTGGCTAAAAAGCATTTAAGCCCCGAAATGTAACGTTCAGGGGATAAATAGCGACATAAAAAAGGTCAAATATGTCGCAATTGTGACCAGCCTCGTAAAAGCAAATATTGCCTGTGGAGTAGCAAACGCTCCGGCTCCTAGTCCTGCTCAAACAAATCCGGTCCCTCTACGTTGGCTTTGATGCCGAAGTGGCGGTAAGCATACTGGGTGACTACTCGCCCCCGTGGGGTGCGCATAATAAACCCCTGTTGTATCAGATAAGGCTCCAATATATCTTCGACCGTATCCCGCTCTTCACTGATCGCTGCGGCGATGCTGTCCAGGCCTACGGGGCCACCGTCAAATTTTTCAATCATCGTCATCAACAGCCGCCGGTCCATATGATCGAAACCATTCTTGTCGATACTTAACATGTCCAATGCCTTGCCCGCAGATTCCAGGTTTACTCTGCCATCTACCTTTACTTCGGAATAGTCTCGCACGCGTCGCAGTAGCCTGTTGGCGATGCGAGGCGTACCCCGGGCGCGCTTCGCTATCTCTGAGGCGCCTTCAGCATCACATTCACAGCCTAAAATTTCTGCCGAGCGACTTACAATCTGGCTCAATTCATCTACTGAATAAAATTCGAGTCGCTGAATAATGCCAAAGCGGTCGCGCAGGGGCGAAGTAAGTAGCCCGGCTCTGGTGGTAGCACCCACCAGGGTGAACGGTGGCAAGTCCAGTTTTATCGATCGTGCTGCCGGCCCCTCTCCGATCATGATATCCAACTGATAGTCTTCCATCGCCGGGTACAATATTTCCTCGATGGCAGGACTGAGCCTGTGAATCTCATCAATAAACAGCACATCCCCCGCTTCGAGGTTCGTCAGCATAGCCGCCAGATCACCGGCTTTTTCCAGCACCGGACCGGAGGTGGTTCTGATGGCGACCTTGAGTTCGTTGGCGATGATGTAAGCGAGGGTAGTCTTGCCCAAACCAGGAGGCCCGAAAACCAAGGTGTGATCCAGCGGCTCATTACGATTTCGAGCAGCACTGATAAAAATATTCATTTGCTCTTTCACCACCTGCTGACCCACGTAGTCCTGCAGGTAGAGCGGTCGAATTGCTCGATCCTGGGAGTCTTCTATGGCGTTGTCATCTGGCGAAATTAGCCTTTCTTCCTCTATTGCCATCTTAAACCATGCTCTTCAGGGCGAGCCGTATTAATTCTTCGCTGTTTGCTATAGCGGTGTTGTCTTTCACCACCAGCGCAATTGCTCGCGCCGCCTGCATCGGCTTATAGCCCAGGCTTACCAAAGCCGTTTCTGCGTCTTTCGTGACTGCCGAGGTACTGATCCGGTCTCCGCTACCGTCGGCGGCAATTCCGCTCACCTCCCACTCGCTCAAGCGATCCCGCATCTCTACTATTAGTCGCTCGGCTGTTTTTTTGCCTATTCCGGGCATACCAACCAATGTCGTCACGTCGTTGTCACGCACCGTGCGGGCGAAATCATCCGCTTCCATGCCCGACAGAATTGCCAGCCCCAATTTCGGCCCGACCCCGTTGACCCTGATCAGGGCTCGAAACATCGCCTTGTCTTTGGCGTCATAAAACCCATACAACAACTGCGCATCTTCTCTCACCACAAAATGCGTATGTAGAATCAGTTTCTGGCCAATCTCCGGCAACTGATACAGGGTGCTCATCGGCACTTGAATTTCATAAGTGATGCCAGCTACTTCCAGATGAATCTCCGGCGCTTGCTTGGCAACCAAAATGCCGCTTATTTGTCCTATCAAAACGTGTTCCTTGGCAAACTTGAATTAATACTATAGGGCAATATCACATCAATTACACAAAACCTGAAGACAGGGGTGCGGTACTGTCTGAGTAAACCGTCGCCAGCACGGAAGGATTCACGGCGTGTCTATTCAGACAGTACCGCACCCCTGTCCTGTTCAATGTATTCTGGCTACCTACTGGACTTCACTAGCTTCACCGCAAGCGCTTGCGAGAGAATGACTTTGCTCCCGCCATACGGATTAGACTCGCCTGGGTATTGGCGTGACAGATAGCTACAGCCAGCGCATCCGCTGCATCTTCAGCTATATTATCAGTTATCGACAGCAGCGCTTTAACCATGTGCTGCACCTGCCCCTTGTCCGCCGCGCCGTTGCCAACGACTGCCTGCTTCACCTTGCGTGCCGAATATTCTGCCAACGGTAGCTCATGCGAGAGGCAGGCGACCATGGCGGCGCCCCGCGCCTGACCCAACTTCAGTGCGGCCGAGGCATTGCGACCCATGAATACTTCTTCGACAGCAGACTGTTGTGGTGAGAATTGCTCGATAACCTCACACAGCTGAGCGTGAATTATCTTCAAGCGCTCAGGCAAAGCGTCGGTCTCTGTGCGAATACAGCCGCAACCGACATATACAAGTTTGTTGCCGAGTGCATTGATCAGGCCATAGCCTGTCACGCGAGAACCAGGATCAATTCCCAGTATGATGGGCATGTGTGTTCCTTCTAATCGCTAACACTAAATGGTGGGCATGGCCGCTTGCCGAGCCACTGCCAGACGCTTACAGTTGGCTGGCGATCTCGTCTGAAATATTGGCATTGGAGTAGACATTCTGAACATCATCCAGGTCTTCCATTAGCTCAATGAGCTTGAGCAGAGTTTCTGCTGCACGCAGATCCAGCTCTGCCTCGGTGGTAGTCAACATCGTCATTTCGGCGTGCTCGGCTTCCAGGTTTTGTTCCTTCAGTGCATCCTGCACGACACCAAAGGTTTCCAGAGTCGTCATCACGTCAATACTACTATCGTCATTGTTGACGATATCATCGGCCCCCGCTTCCAACGCGATTTCCATTATGGCTTCTTCATCACTACCCGCGGCGAAATGAATGACGCCGGTCTTTTCGAATAGATAGGCGACCGAGCCGTTGGTGCCCAGGCTGCCTCCAAACTTGGTAAAGGCATGTCTCACCTCGGCAACGGTTCGGTTCTTATTGTCGGTAAGCGTTTCTACCAGAACTGCGACTCCCCCCGGCCCATAACCTTCATAGACCAACTCTTCCAGGGCGTCGCTTTCCGCCGTACCGGCGCCGCGCGCTATAGCCCGATCCATAGTGTCGCGAGTCATATTGGCCGCCAGCGCCTTATCCACCACTGCCCGCAGACGAGGATTGTCCGCCACCGCACCACCACCAAGTTTTGCAGCGACAGTGAGCTCACGAATCAGCTTGGTAAAAACTTTCCCACGCTTGGCGTCCTGTCCCGCTTTCCTGTGTTTGATGTTGGCCCATTTACTGTGACCTGCCATAGTCCACTCCGCTATTTTTCTGTCACCGGCCCAGCCTCGCAGCAGGCACGCTACATCTTATCCTTGTTGAGGCTGCTCTCGTAGCCTGATATTGAGTTCTCGCAGTTGCTTGTTGGAGACCGGGCTGGGCGCATCGGTGAGTGGGCAAGCCGCCGAATGCGTCTTGGGAAAAGCGATGACTTCCCGAATTGAAGCTGCCCCGGTCATTAACATAATCAGTCGGTCCAGGCCGAAGGCAATGCCACCATGTGGAGGACAACCATAGCTCAGCGCGCCCAGTAGAAAGCCGAACTTTTCGTCAGCCTCCTGCTTGCCAATTCCCAACACCTCGAACACGGACTGTTGCATCGCCGGTTTATTGATGCGGATGGAGCCGCCTCCCAACTCGGTGCCATTCAACACCACATCGTATGCCCGCGACAGGGCATTTACAGGATCTTTGGCAAGCGCCTCGGCATCACATGCGGGGGCGGTAAAAGGGTGATGCAATGAGGTCAGGCTGCCGTCGTTGGCGGTTTCAAACATGGGAAAGTCAATTACCCACAGGGGTGCCCAGCCAGCCTTCACCTGGCCCAGGTCTTCTGCCACCTTAATCCGCAAAGCCCCTATCGCTTCGTTAACCACTTTCGCTTTGTCGGCACCAAAAAAAATAATATCGCCGGTTTCCGCGTTTAATTTCTGCATCAGGCTACTGATGACAGCCTCTGGCATAAATTTTAATATCGGCGACTGCAAACCTTCAACGCCGGCGGCGATATCATTCACTTTGATCCAGGCCAAGCCTCTGGCACCGTAAATAGCGACAAAGTCTGTATATTTGTCTATTGCCTTTCGGCTCAGACTGCCACCCTGAGGAACCCGCAGAGCCACCACCCGACTGGCGGCGTCGTTCGCCGGACCACTGAACACCTTGAAGTCCACCTTTTGCATCAACTCAGCTATATCCACCAACTCCAGATCAATACGCAGATCTGGTTTATCGACACCATAGCGTCGCATCGCGTCGGCGTGGGTCATGTGGGGAAACTTGCCCAGATCTACATCCAGATGAGTCTTAAAAACATGCTGAATCATGGTTTCCATAATAGACATGATTGCCTCTTCATCCATAAAGGAGGTCTCGACATCAATCTGGGTAAACTCAGGCTGGCGGTCCGCCCTTAAATCTTCGTCACGAAAACATTTTGCTATCTGATAATAGCGATCCATTCCAGCCGCCATCAGTATCTGCTTGAACAATTGTGGCGACTGCGGCAGGGCAAAAAAACTGCCTGGGTGGGTCCGACTCGGTACCAGGTAGTCTCTCGCCCCTTCCGGCGTTGCCTTTGTCAACAAGGGGGTTTCGATATCCAGAAACCCATTGTTATCGAGAAAATTACGCACGGTATTTGTCACTTTGGAGCGAAAGCGCAAACGCTCAATCATCTCCGGGCGACGCAGGTCAATGTAACGATAGCGCAACCTAACGTCTTCACCGACAGAGCCGTGATCGTCCAGTTGCATTGGCGGCGTCTCGGCGGCGTTGAGTACCAGCAATTCTTTTCCCAGCACTTCGATCTTTCCCGTGGCCATCTCCGGGTTTATGGTGCCCTCAGGACGCAACCGCACCCGGCCCTTAACCTGAATAACAAACTCATTGCGCACGCCCTCGGCGATGGCAAAGCTTGCAACCGTGTCGGGGTCATAAACCACCTGAGTAATACCCTCCCGGTCGCGAACGTCGAGAAAAATGACACCGCCATGGTCGCGACGCCGATGTACCCAACCACACAGAACCACGTCCTGGCCCTCAAATGATTCGTCTAATTCTCCGCAATAATTGCTGCGCATAGCGTTTTCCTGTGTAAACTAAATTCGTAAATCGCGCCGGGTTTTGCCGCCGGCGATATTTACCTGGCTTCGGAGACCGGGCCTGATTACTTGGAACCCCTGCCAGTATTCCCGCCGGTCTTAGCCGGCGATTTTGAATCCAGCTTGCTGGAAGTCTTCTCTTTGGCACTTGATTTGCTGCTTGATGTACCAGAGTCTGCAGGCGATTTTTCGCCACTGGGCGAATTTTTGCCTGACTTAGCATCGGCTTTGCCGGCATCACCGGTAGCGGGAGTCTTGCCAGAATCGGATTCTGCCAACTGCTTTTTATCCCCTGTTTTGAAGTCCGTTTCATACCAACCGCTGCCTTTCAGGCGAAAACTGGCGGCTGATATCAACTTCTTTAATCCGGGCTTCGCACATTCGGGACAATCCATCAGCGGATCATCGCTCATCTTCTGCAGGGCCTCCATCTTGTGCTCGCAGAGAGCGCATTGGTATTCGTAAATAGGCATGTTGTTCCTCAGCTATAGCGGCAGTTGCCCTGGTAGGCATTTGCAGCCAGCAAGCAACTGCCCCCAACCCGGCCGATAAAAACCGGCGATTATACCTTATATGGTTTTTAGCACGCACCCTCTGATTCAATGATATGGCAAGATTGGAGATCGAATTCGCAGTTAAAACCATAAAAACGATGACCCTCGCTGTAAACCAGGCTCGGGCCACCCCTTCTCTTGTCTTAAACAAACCAGGAAATATAAAGCCAGTACTTGCATCTAATGGCTTTGGATTGCTTCCTGTTTTTGTTGCTTGGCTGTCTGTGATGCGCAAAAAACGTAAGCTGATTTTGATTTGCCAAGCCTGATACCTATAGGTTTTCCACCCATTCAAATCTGAAATATGCAAGGAAAATCTACTATATATTTCATCAATTTTGCTTATCCAGTTTATTGTGTTCAATTTGTAGGAATTACTTGCGAGCACAAGTTGAATGATTTATAAATACACCCCCCTGAGTGGCAAAGACAATTCACCGCCGTTACCACAAAACAAGCGCGAAAACACTTTATTAGCGATTCCTCAACCGGAATATTATTAATTCACTAGAACTAAAAGAGACTAGGCATGGCCGTAAAAAAATCATCAAAAAAAGTTGCAGCGAAAAGTAAGGCGAACGCCGTAGAAAAAAGAAAAATCCCAGCTATTCGAAAAAAATACACCAAGACTGAAATTCTAAATTCAATCGCGGAGAGCACCTCGATAAGCAAGAAAGAAGTAGCCGCTGTGCTTGACGAGTTAGCTGTATTGATCGAAAGACACATCAAGAAACGCGCCGTAGGTGAATTCACCCTGCCCGGTTTGCTGAAGGTGAAGTCTGTAGCACGCCCTGCCAGGCCTGCCAGAAAAAATGTACCCAATCCATTTAAGCCTGGCGAACTAATGGATATTCCGCGCAAGCCTGCCACCACTCGCGTTAAGGTATTAGCTCTGAAGAAGCTTAAAGAATTTGCGCTATAGCGAAAGCTGCATAATTATACGCGCCAAATTCAATTTGTGAGGAAATCCTTCTCACTAAGGCACAAAGAAAGGCAGCCACTGGCTGCCTTTCTTTTATGGAATAAAAATGCGAGCCAGTAAGTATCTAATTGCCACGCTAAAAGAGACACCCGCCGATGCTGAAATAATCAGCCACCAGCTGATGTTACGCGCCGGGCTCATTCGCAAACTCGCCAGTGGTCTATACACCTGGCTACCGCTCGGGCTGCGGGTACTGCACAAGGTAAGCCAGATCGTACGAGAGGAAATGGATAAATCTGGCGCCATGGAGATTTCCATGCCGGTGGTACAACCTTCCGATCTATGGGAAGAATCCGGTCGCTGGCGTGATATGGGCCCCGAGCTACTGCGTTTTAAAGACAGGCATGATCGTGATTTTTGCCTCGGCCCAACCCATGAAGAAGTGATTACCGACCTGATTCGGCACGAATACAGCAGCTACCGACAACTTCCTGCCAATTTTTACCAAATTCAGACCAAGTTCCGAGATGAGCGCAGGCCCAGATTCGGCATCATGCGAACTCGAGAATTCATCATGAAGGACGCCTATTCGTTTCACATCGACGAAGAGTCTTTGGATGAAACCTACCAACTCATGCACCAGACCTACAGCAACATCTTCACCAGACTGGGGCTGGACTTCCGTCCCGTTATCGCCGATTCAGGAAGTATCGGCGGCAGCACTTCGCACGAGTTTCATGTCCTGGCTGATTCCGGTGAGGACGAGATCGTCTTCAGCAGCGAAAGCGATTACGCCGCTAATATTGAAATGGCCGAAGGAATATTAGCCTCAGCAGCCACGACAACGGAAAAAAAGTCGATGGAAGTCATTGCAACCGGTAACGCTCATTCCATCGAGGCGGTGGCGAAGCTGCTGCAGATTGAGACGAAAAGCATGATCAAGACCCTGCTGGTTCACGCTGCAGATGCCGCAGGAAACAGGACCGACGAACTGGTTGCCTTGCTCTTACGCGGCGACCAGGAACTGAACCAAACCAAGGCGCAAAAATTGGCTGGCATTGCCAGCCCCCTGGAGTTCGCCAGTGATGAACTGATAGAGAAAACATTGGCTTGCCTGCCAGGTACCCTGGGACCGGTAAAACTTAAAATTACAACCATCGCCGACCCCAGCGCCGCCGATTTAGTCAACTTTGTCTGCGGTGCCAACCAGGCAGGCCAACACCTGCGCCATGCGAACTGGGATGAGCACATAAAATATGATCAGATCGCAGATATAAGGAAAGTTCAGGAAGGCGATCTCAGCCCTGACGGCAAAGGCACATTAGCCATCAAGCGTGGCATCGAGGTCGGTCATATTTTTCAACTCGGCAAGAAGTACAGTGAAGCACTAAAAGCCAACGTGCTCGATGAGAATGGCAGGGCCGTCACCATGACAATGGGTTGTTACGGCATTGGCATAACCCGCATTGTCGCGGCCTGCATCGAACAGAGTCATGACAGCCATGGCATTATCTGGCCGGATAATCTTGCACCCTTTCACCTGGTCATCGTGCAGATAGATGGACATAAATCCGAGCAGGTAAGAAAGGTTTCAGAATCCATTTACGCAGCGATGCAGCAACAAGGCATAGAAGTATTGCTAGATGACAGGGACAAGAAAACGAGTCCGGGAGTTAAGTTCGCCGATTCTGAGCTAATGGGAATCCCCCATCGCGTGGTGGTGTCGCCACGACTACTGGCGGATGGCGTGCTTGAGTACAAGGCGCGTAGCCTGGATGGGAAACAACTCATTGACAAAGACACGATGACCGACTTCCTCATCAAGACCATCAATACGCTTGATGAGCCCGTCTAAGACACTATCCTGAAACCCGTTGGCTTGAAATTCGTTGGCAGCGGAGCCTTTATCGGCAGCAGTGACACCTCCGCAACTACCGCCAACGGTGGCCCTTGCCGTAACCATTCAAGCATCTCCCGAATATCGGCTTCACTGCCGCAAATCAGCACTTCCACAGAGCCGTCATCAACGTTGCGCACCCAGCCATCAAGGCCCAACTGCTCAGCTTTGCGCTGGGTCTCTGTCCGAAAGAACACGCCCTGAACGCGGCCACTCACGCAGCCTTGATAACAGATCGTGGTCATTGTAATTGTCCTGGCCCGCAGACCAAGCTGTGAGTATCCAACGTAGCTTTATACCGTATAATACGTAAAATCCTTTGCAGCAAGTTCTCCATGGCTATTAACTTTGCGCCCCTACAAGCCCAGCTAGACAAATTTCGCGCACTGCTACGGAAATTTCTCTGGCAACAAGATATCGCCAAATTACCCTATGCCAAGCGCTTTCTGGTCAGAAGTTGTCAGATTCTGATCGCGATTATCAGGGACTTGGTACAGGGGCAGCTATCATTGCGAGCCATGAGCCTGGTATTTACAACCCTGATTGGTCTCTTTCCCCTGCTCGCCCTTTCCTTCGCTATACTCAAGAGTCTCGGCGTCCACAACGCGATGGAACCGACTCTGCTGGCGCTGCTTGAACCATTGGGCGATCGTAGCGTCCAAGTCACCGGCCAGATCCTCCGCTATGTCGATGATATACAGGTGCAGTTGATTGGTGTAACCAGTGTTGGGCTGCTGCTTTATATCGTCCTCGATATGATGCGCAAGATCGAGTCTTCATTCAATTATATATGGGCAGTGAAGCAGGGCAGATCCTGGTCCAGCCGAGTCAGCGAATACCTGCTTGCCGTGATCGTAAGCCCTATATTGCTGTTCCTTTCTATCAGTATAACGTCATCTGTAAACACCAATTTTTTCGAGCGTTTTCTGGAAAATCTTAGCTATGGCAGTCTCGTCATCGAGGCGATGGCACTGCTGACACCGGTGTTATTGATGTCACTGGCTTTCGCCTTTGCTTACAGCTTCCTACCCAACACCAAAGTACGATTCGGCTCCGCATTTCTCGGCGGCTTCGTAACAACTATCATCTGGAAGTTAATGGGCTCGGTATTTCAAGGCATATTTGTGGCCTCAGCCAGAGAATCTATCTACCTGGCTTTTGCCACTGCTATAGCAGTAATGTTCTTTGCCTATATCGGTTGGCTGGTAGCCTTAATCGGTAGCAGCATCGCGTTTTACCATCAAAACCCCGCCAAGGCCCGATCTGGCAGGGAGCGAATAATACAAAGTATTGCCAGGCAAGAACAACTCAGCCTGACCCTCGCCAGCATTATTATTCGACGCTTTCACCAGGGCCGGTCTGCGTTAACAGAATCGCAACTGGCATTCGCTATAAGTAATAATCCGATTGTTATAGAAGATTCACTGGAGGCACTGGAACAGATTGGCTTGATAAGCAAGACAGCCGATGAACCAGCATGTTATCAGCCCGCCAGATCGATCATAGACTGTTCCCTGGTGGACATTTGGAGAGCGTTGCGGCTGCGTAATACTGACAATGTGGAGGCGCACGCCGAATCTGATGAAGCCCTGCTAGTAAGAAATTTTCAAGCCAAATTGGACGTTATCATCGAGCAAGAATTGGGCACACAAAAATTTATTGATGTAGACAGTTAAGGAAGCTCTAAATAATGCTTAATTATTCAGAGCTTCCTTAATAGTTAGAGGAGAACGCTAATGGCAAACATTAAAATTTATCACAATCCCGGGTGCTCAAAATCCAGGGCTACACTCGCGCTCCTGGAGGAAAACGGGGTGGCACCTGAAATCATATATTATCTGGAAACATCACCGGGCGTTGAGGAATTAAAAAGTTTGCTGCAGAAGCTCGGTCTGAGCATTCGGGAAATCCTGAGAAAGGGTGAGGCCCAGTATGAGACGCTAGGACTGGATAATGAATCCCTCAGCGATGAAATCATCTTTGACATTGCCTGCAAGCACCCGCGCTTGATTCAACGACCGATAGTGGTGCAAGGCGACAGGGCGATTCTGGGCCGCCCGCCAGAAAATGTATTAGAGCTAATTGGAGAACCGTAACGTGAAACCACCCTATGTATTAATTCTTTACTACAGCCGTTACGGTTCCACAGAGAAAATGGCACAGCTTATAGGCCGCGGTGTGGAGCAGTGTGATCAGATCGAAGCAAAAATCAGAACCGTTGCTACTGTCTCGACAGACACCAGCGCCAGCGCTCCGGAAATTCCGGCAAGCGGCGCGATATACTGTAGCGAGGAAGATTTGCGGAATTGCGTCGGTTTGATCATCGGCAGCCCCACCCGATTTGGCAATATGGCAGCAGCGCTAAAATATTTCCTCGACGGCACCAGTGGAATCTGGACTTCCGGCGCGCTCATCGACAAACCCTTTGCCGCCTTCACTTCCACCTCGTCCTTACACGGCGGTCAAGAAACCACACTGTTAACCATGGCTATCCCCTTACTGCATCACGGCATGGTTTATTGCGGAATCCCCTACTCCGAAGCCGCCCTGACCGCCACCACCGGAGGCGGTACACCGTATGGCGCCAGCCATCACGCCGGGGCAGACGGCAATAAGCCCATCAGCGAGCATGAAAGCGAGTTGTGTACAGCGCTGGGTAAACGCCTGGCGAGCATAGCCATCAAACTTGGGCAGTAAGTTGTGAATGAGCCAACACTCACATTACCCGGCGACCTGCAGCGCTTACGCTGGATAATACTAACGGCCTATTTTGGCCTGTTGCTGTACTTCCTGTTGAACACCATTGTCGTCACCCCCCCGCATCACGCTAGCAACACCGGTGATCTGGTTGATTCAAACAGTGCCTCTGTTAATTTTTATGCGGGGCTTGCTGCGAACCAATCTAAGAACCTACGCCTGGACCTGTTTCGTGGTGCTGCTGTATTTCACCCACGGCGTGCTGCTGGCATTCGATCCTTCCAGACGTTGGCTGGGAATCACCGAGACCTTACTTTCCATAGTCATGTTCACGGCCATGATCGTGTTTATTCGGCAATACCGGGAACATTTTAAGGTAGGGTTGCTTTCAGAGCCTTAAAGTTGAAGTTCATCTGGCCCATTATTTTCAATTGACTACCACCCGAGCACGGCCTTTACAAAAGGGATGGTTAATCTTCGTTGTTCCTTCAGTGAACTCTCATCGAGCTGATTCAGTATTTGCATCAGTGCCGAGAGACTGCGTTCCGCCCTGGAGGTGATGTAGTCGGCAACGGCGTTGGTCAGCTCCATACCCCGGTTGCTGGCACGTAGCTGTAGCACGATACGTTTATCCGTGTCATCCAGCCCGCTTAATTGAAAAACCAATCCCGATTGCAGGCGTGACGCCAGGTCCGGCAGTTTTATCTGCAAGTCCTGGGGCGCGGAATTACTGGCTACAAGCAGCTGCGTGTTACTGTCCTTAATCTCGTTGAAGGCATTGAATAAAGCCATTTCCCAGACTTCATTTCCTGCCACGAGGTCGAGATCATCCAGGCACACCAAAGACAAAGTGTTAGCTCCTTGCAATATGCCAGGGGTTAAGCCTGCCAGGTCGTTTAAAGGCAAATAGATTGAACTGCGTCTGGCGGTGGTGTACTCGTGACACAAGGCTTGCAGCAGATGGGTACGACCGGATGAATGTGAACCCCACAGATAGATAAATTGCTCGCCGCCGCCAGGCCTACTGGCGGCTCGCAAATAGTCTACAGCTTGTTGGTTGACTGCCGAGGTCAGATAGTTTTCGAATGTGGCATCATCGTCAAGGTTGACCCCGAGTGCCAATTGTCTGGATCTGGAACCGGTCTTGGAAGTAGAGCCCGGCATGAATTACCGAGTCCATCGGTAGTGCAGGAACTCGTTGCCTGCGTTTAGTGAGCTTTCTATGGGTAACAAATCCCGGTCCAGGGCAATCAGTTCGAATAATTGCTGTGCATCACCCAACAAGCCAAGGTCCAACTCCAGGCGTTCACCATCCAGACCTACCGCGGCAACGGTTTCTACCAGACCCAAATTGTTGACGTAGGCGAGTAGAGCGGAATAGGCGCCGAGGTTTTTTATTCCCTCCACTCGCAGTCGTACGATCTGTTGATTAGAAAACTCTGGCACGATAGCAAAAAAACCGGCTAGCTGGCTGGTGATGCGATCCAGAGGAGCATTCAAATAGGACTGCAAATCAGTATCGAAGCCATCAAAAGTTTCCGCCTCGTCCTGAAATATAAACTGCCATAAGCCCACCAACTCCCCATTGGCAGTAACATGGAGGCGACCCGATAGCACGCTGTCAGCTCCATAGCGAGCGCTGGCATTACTAATAGCCTCCTGCTCCAATGCCCAAACCACATCTGCTGGCAGGTTTTGCCGGTCTTCAAAATCCAATACTGGAAAAATAATTGGTAATCCGCGCACTTCTGCGAAGCTTTGAATAAGCTGGATTATCTCGGGGTTGCTGTCGGTGGTAAGCAGCCTACGGTCGCCATTTTCATTCTGCAATACCATCCAGATCAACACACTGGGGCGATTGCTGTCCCACACAGCGATATTGGCACCAGCCAGTAATTCATCGATTAATTTCGCCGAGAAATCAACGTTGATATAACGTTGCTGGATAGTAGCTGGCAAGCTCTCTGCCAGGACTACAGAAGGGGGTACAGCAGCGGCCACCTCATCAGCCTCGACCTCAGGCTCCCCACTGGCTGTCGGCTCCACTTCGATGACAACACTGGAATAACTCATGGCTTCGACGTAGCTTTGTGCATCATCGAGAGCTCGCGCTATAGTTGGATGCTGCAGCGCTCGCCGGTCACCGGTCACCTTGACTACGACCGCAGCCAGCGCCGCGTTAAAGGCTCGGATCCTCTCTGCGTTGCTTTCATTACTAACCGCCACCTGCTGCCGGTACAGGCCGGCGACTTGTAAAGCATCGCTTTGCTGTAGACCGAAGCCTGGCAATACGCTGAGCGATAGCAACAACAGTGTCTTCCACCAGCTTTTTTGCTTAATCATAAACATTGGCAGCGATAATACTGCAGTTTGGCCTTTTTAACCTAGGGAAGCTCTGCCTAATTTACGCCAAGTCTGAGCTTGCATGCAATCGGTGTACAGCGCATTAATCGACTGACTAGCAGATAGCTTCTTGGTATTATCGTTGTTTCGATTTTTGTGTTGTTTGGGTGCATTGATCCGGCCGCTGGTTGTTCTGACCGCTGACTGAACAGGCTCCTCAACAAGCAGTAAAGTACACAGCAATCAGGGCAGCCAGTAATGACGTTGGACAAGGATTTAAACAAAAAAAACACCGCGGAAAAGGAATCTCTAAGCTACCGCGATGCCGGGGTCGATATCGATGCGGGCAATGCCCTGGTCGAGAAAATAAAAACCGTAAGCAGGAAAACTCACAGACCGGAAGTTCTCTCGGAATTGGGTGGTTTCGGAGCTCTGTGTGAAATTCCTGAAAAATATCAACACCCGGTGCTGGTATCTGCGACCGATGGTGTCGGTACCAAACTCAGATTGGCGATGCTGTTAGGCAAGCACGACACCATCGGCATCGATCTGGTGGCGATGTGCGTCAACGACCTCATCGTCTGTGGTGCCGAACCACTTTTCTTCCTGGACTATTACGCCACCGGCGGCCTCAACGTAGAAACCGCCGCCAGTGTTGTCACCGGCATTGGGGCCGGCTGCGAACAGGCAGGCTGCGCTCTGATCGGCGGTGAAACCGCCGAAATGCCAGGCATGTACGAGGGCGAAGACTATGATCTGGCAGGCTTTGCGGTGGGTGTTGTAGAGAAATCCGCTATTATCGATCCGCAGCACGTCAAAGCCGGCGATTGTTTAATCGGACTGGCTTCATCTGGCCCTCACTCCAATGGCTACTCGCTGATCCGGAAAATTATAGAAGTACGCAACGCCGACCTGGGCCAGGCATTTGCCGGCAGCAGCCTGGGCGAGACTTTGCTGGCGCCAACGACTATCTATGTGAAAGCAATTCAGCGCCTCGCCAGCCTGGTAGACATTAAGGCCATCGCCCATATCACCGGCGGTGGTTTCACCGAGAATATACCGAGAGTGTTACCGGAGTGTACCCAGGCTGTCATCGACCTTAGCGCCTGGGCCAGGCCTAAAATATTTAACTGGATACAGCAAAATGGCAATGTTACTGACGCGGAAATGCACCGGACTTTTAACTGCGGTTTGGGCCTGGTAATTTGTGTTCCCAGAGACCAGGCGCAAGCGGCCCTGGATTGCCTTAATGACAGCACCGAGTTGGCCTACCTGATTGGTACCGTAGCAACAAGAGCTGCCGACGAACCGGCAGTGGTCTTAAGTCACTCTCAATAGCAGCGGCAGTGCCGGTTAGAAATTTAAGCCAGATATCGTTATCTCCCAGCAGCAACAGGCTACTACTCGATGGAAAAAACACACTGTCACATCGTTGTTCTCATATCCGGAAACGGTAGCAATCTGCAGGCGCTAATCGACGCCAGCAGGGCATCTAATTTCAAGATACGCGCCGTGATCTCGAATAAGGCTGATGCGTTTGGATTGCAGCGTGCCGAGAGGGAAAATATCCCGACGCTGACGATCAGCCATCGTCACTACGCAACGCGAGAAGACTTTGACCTGCAACTAATCGAAGCGATCGAGGACTTCGAACCTGACTTAATTGTGCTGGCAGGATTCATGCGAATATTGAGCCCACGATTTGTACACCACTACGCCGGCAGGATACTGAACATCCACCCTTCGCTGCTGCCGGACTATACCGGTGTCGACACCCACCAACGCGTACTGGATGCCGGCGAAAAAGAACACGGTGTCTCGGTGCATTTTGTCACCGGTGAGTTGGACGGCGGACCGGTTATCGCCCAGGAGAAAGTAACAATTTACGCGGGAGATACGGCTGCGGAATTGGCCGCACGGGTAGCAGCCAAAGAACATATTGTCTACCCGAAAGTGGTTTCCTGGTTCGCGGCGGGGAGATTGCGACTGCAGGCCAACAACGCCTACCTGGATAATGATAAGTTACCAGCAACTGGCGTAGAAATTCACCCTAGCATAGTACCCGACTCGATCAATCTCCCCTGAACGCTAGCACGGAAAACGCTAACGGTGAGTGCCTGCAAGTGAGCTGATTGTTGGAGCTAGTCAGAGGTTCCCTAGCAGGTTGTTGAAAAGCACTCAGGCGAGCGCGAGACAAGGCTAAATATGGCGAAAAAGCGGAGTTTACACGCCGTAAATGAGCATTTTGAGCCAGGTTTTAACGCTGTATAGTGCCGGCTGAGAGTTTTTCAACAGCCTGCTAGGCAGAAATCGCTTGATCCGGATCGCCTTCTTGCTTTGCCGATTCCCGCTCTGTCAGTTCTTTCTGCGTTTTTGCTTGCTGCGGTGCCACGGTTTCGGAGCCCTGTTTTTCTCGATCGGGAAAATCGACACCTGCTTGCTTCTTCTGCAAACCATATTTCTTGATTTTTTCTCCCAGAGTCGTGCGCCGCATATTTAATCGCTCAGCGGCCCGCGCCACCACGCCGCCGCTGTCACCCAGCGCTTGGGAAATCATGTCTTTCTCCAGGTTCCCAAGATACTCTTTCAGATCGATACCATTCAGAGGCAACAGGGAAGGCGCCCCGGACTCTGGTTTTTCGCGCGTCTCGACGGGATCCAATGCCCTATCCGTGGGCATCAAGTCTGCATCGACGTAGCTTAAATTGGCAGGCAAATCTTTGGCGCCGACTATGCCATGGGGATGCAAGATGGCCATGCGTTCTAACAGATTCGCAAGTTCTCTGACGTTGCCAGGCCAGGCGTATTGCTGTAGCACGGTGATAGCGGCCGAATTAAACCTCACCGACCCCCGCTTTTCTGTCTCCATGATGGTAATGAGTTCATTTAATAACAACGGCACGTCTTCCGCCCGCTCTCTCAGCGGTGGCATCTCTATGGGAAATACATTAATGCGGTAGTACAGGTCCTGCCTGAACTCACCCAACTTGATTAATTTTTCCAGGTCCCTGTGGGTCGCAGCCAGTATGCGCACATCGGTTTGCATGGTTTTTACACCACCCACTCGCTCGTAACTGCGCTCCTGTATCACCCGCAGTATCTTCACTTGCATGTTTAATGGCATGTCACCAATTTCATCCAAAAACAATGTGCCACCGTCAGCCAACTCGAAACGCCCCGCCCGTGCGGAAATCGCACCCGTGAACGAGCCTTTCTCGTGGCCAAACAATTCACTTTCCAACAATTCCCGGGCAATGGCACCACAGTTAATGGCTACAAAAGGTTTGTCGGCCCGGGAAGAATTAAGATGCAGATTCCTTGCTACCACTTCTTTACCGGTGCCGGATTCACCAGTGATTAACACGCTAACTTCGGTATTCGCTACCTGGCCCATCATATGCCGAATTCGCTGCACCGCTTCACTCGTGCCAATGAGACTTCGAAACATATTGTAATCGCGCACACCCTCTAAGTTTCTGAGCCGGTTGTAATGGTCATGCAACACTGCAGCCTGGTGCAGGGCATCCAGCAAAGGTTGATAACTTAGAGTATTAGAAAGTGTCGCGGTAATACGGTTGTAGATCTCAGAATCGAGATCAGGGGGCAACTTGTGCTCGCCGAGCAAGACAAAGGGAGTGCCTGCTTCCCATTTATGAATATCGGCAAGCAGCTCCTCTATTGCTTGAATTTTGCAGGCGCCAATTAGAACGACTGCAACTCTGGACGGCTTATCTATTGCGGCCGAAACAACGTTGAGCCAATCACTGGCGGTCGCAGAGACTGTGGTTTCGCCCAGGAATGAAAGTACCGTTTCCAGGTCGTAACGGGATTGCTCGTTGTCATCTATTAACAGTATTGTGGTTTCTTCAGCCATTTATCAGCAAGGCCTAACTTCGGTGCAACATCATTGTTAACACCTTTTGCCTGGAAAATTCCGCAGAAAATTCTAACGCCGCACAGGGCTGAAAAGAGATTTTGAATTGTCCGGTGAGTGGGTTCATACAGCCGTTCATTGTAGTCTGTTTCGCAGCACTTTATACCAAAATTTCGAAGAGAATTCACGCCTCTGTCTGGCCTTCACAGCTATCTCTTAATTCTCAACACTGCCACAGCAATCACAGCAGTATTCATGCTAAAATTCTGCAGCTATCTCTCTAATACCTTCCGCAGGATCGCTGGCTGTGAATTGGGATCTCCCCGCCCCCTTTACCTATGAAATCGAAGTGCAGGCCGCCGAAATCGACGGCATGGGTCACGCCAACAATGCCTGCTATGTGGTCTGGTGTGAAACCTGCGCCTGGAAACATTCTGAATCTCTGGGCCTGACTGTAGCAGACTATCGGCAACTGGATCGCGGCGTTGCCATTAACAAGGCCGCCTACGAATACTCCCTGCCTAGCTTTGAGGGTGACAAGTTGTTGGTTGGGACCTGGTTGACGGACTGGGACAAAAAGCGGCGCCTGCAACGACGTTTTCAAATAATGAACCCTGCAACCGGGAGTACCGTTCTGCGCGCCAGCTGGCAATTAATCTGCGTAACCCTGTCGAGTGGCAGAGCAAGCCGATTCCCCCAGCAATTTATCGATACCTACGGCGGTGTTGTAATCAACAAGTAAATTAAATTTAAACTTCGATCTAGCCCCCTGTCGGTGCAGACCGATTTTATTTCTAGCTGCCGGCTTTTTTTGGGTTTTTTTATGGCTACTCTTTCGAAGTGCTTACTTACACGCCAACACCCATTGCTTGTGAGATCAACTTGCGGAATCTGTTGCCCAGACACCTCGGCGCACCGCAGTGACCAGGCAAGTCTCAAGCCTAGATAGCGAATTCCGGACTCCTGGACAGGAGAAATAATAAATTATTATTAAGAAATATCAATGAGTTAAAGGAATAAATGGCATAGCTCTTCACGCGTAAAAGCTCGTTGTTGGTTCGATCTTACCTCGATTTAAAGTAATCCCTGTAGCAGTCGTTATATTTTAAACCCGTTGCCTATTGGCCAGGGAAAACGCAGCTAATTGACGGACAATGAAATAGAGCAGCAGTGAATAAACCAGGACCCAACACGAATCCCTCTACGCTCAAAAAACCGACCCGGGGCGTTGTCACCAAGCTATCGACCAGGCGTAAAAAACGAGTACGCCCAGAACACTCTGATGCCATAGCACTGAGCTCGCCGGTGATTAATTTGCAGATGCTGAAGTCTGCAATCGAGCAACACCCTGAGATCAATGCCGCCAAAGTGATGGATCTACACCATCGAATTAGCAACAACGAGTACAAGATTGACGCCGAAAAACTGGCGAGCAAATTGCTCGCCTTCGAAAAATCCCTTGATATTCCCTGATTGAATGGCGCTTCGAGCCAGGCAGCGTACGCCGAAACCACGCAGATTTCACACCAGAGGCGGTTGCAAGTCCTCGAGGCGCACCAAATCGGCTGGTACATCTACATCCCACAAAGTAGGCAAAAGCTGGTAGTTGATTCCCAGATCCGTCAGCCTTGCCAGGGTCTTCGTTAGTACCTTATCCGTGCCCCAGGGAATGTCTGCAAACAATTCTGGTAGTGCACGCCGCATGCCAATGAGAACGTAGCCTCCATCCTCGGCGGGACCAATGACCACTTCGTTGCCAGCGCGCAACGCGGTCAGCGCGGAACGCAGATAGCCTGCGTCCATCACCGGGCAATCTGTGCCTACGATGAGCACACTCTCCACGGCGTCGCCCGCTAGAGTGTGGTCTATGGAAAATGCCATTTTCGCCCCCAGATCACTGCCAGTTTGAATATAAATATTCATTTCATTACAAAGAGTTAAAAAATATTCATGAGAAGGGTTCGATGTCACCCACAGGTCCAGTTGCGCTAACTGAGAGGAGTCTATACAGCTAGTGATACGCGCCACCATCTGTTGATAGAGGGTCAGCGCCTGTCGCTCTCCAAGCGCCCCCAACAATCGGGTTTTGACCTTCCCCAGAATCGGCTCGCGGGCAAACACAGCTATTCGGGATCGGGGAAACGTGAATATCATGGGGCCACCCGAGAACGAGTTGGATAATACCTCTTCACCAGGGTCGACGGGCTCACGCCAAGGAAGTATTGCAGCCGTAACCACCACATCAGCACCACCGTCCTGACCAAACCATGCTGCTCCCAGCGCCTGCTGGAAGTAAGGGCCACAGCTCTTATAGGTACCGGCTTGGCCGAGCGCCGCAGCAGCTTACTCATTGCCACATCTTCCATCAGCGGTATCGCGGGAAAAGCACCGAGTTCGTGAAATAGCCTCGCGCTGACGAACATAGCCTGGTCGCCAGTGCAGACAGAAGAACTCCTGGCCCTGATGTTCATGGCCGCGGCTATGATGCGATAGAGAAAGCCGGGGTTACTCAGGCGCACATCAAACCAGCCCCACTGTCCATGACTGCTATTTCGTGCTGAGTTGGAAGAAGAATCAAGAGCAGAATTAATTGCCGCTGCAATAAGCCGGTCGGCTTGCTCGGGCAAGGTGGTATCAACGTGCAGAAACAGCAGCAACTCTCCTTGCGCGAGTTCTGCTCCCCGATTCATTTGCGCGCTTCGACCGGCTTGCCAGACTTCAATTCGATCCGCCAAACCCGCCGCGTTTACGACTGTATTATCGCTGCTGCCACCATCGACAAGCAAAACCTCATGACCACTCTGGCGATAGCCCTGCAAGCGCTGCAACTGCTCCTTGATGAGAGTGGCTTCGTTCAGAGCCGGCAAGATGAAGCTTATTTTCAACGGCAATTTGGCAGCACGAGAGCTGGGCTTAATTTTCGAGGGCACCACCGCAACTGCTACCCTGACCTGCGGTACAGCCGAAGCAATGCTCGCCAATAACAATCGGATTGTCAGTTAAATCTTGCTCTATCAACTCCGAGATATGAGTTCTGGATTTGCCATTTAGCGCTAATGGCATTTCCAGCATCTGGTTGAAATCGCAGTCGTAGACAAAACCTTCATAATCGATGCTTAACAGCGTCCGGCACATCACGGTTTGCAGGTTTTCTTCGCGATAGTTGTCACGCAGGATATCCATATATTGATGGTAGAGACCTTTGGCCAGTAACATGCCACCGAATCGGCTGATGGGCATATTGGTGATAGTGAATAGCTGGTTAAAAACAATACCGTGATGAGCCTTCAACTCGCGCTTATAGTCTAGTTCCAGCTCCACCTGGGAAGGCGGCAGATTCAGATTATCCGGGTTGTAGACAAGATTCAGTTGTAGAGATGATTTACGACCATAGCCGAGGGCATTAAGCTTTTTCAATGCTGCAATGCTTTCCTGAAAGACTCCCTTGCCACGCTGCTTCTCTACATTCTGTTCTGTATAACACGGCAAAGAGGCCGTAATCGTAACCTCTTCGCTGGCCAAAAAATCAGCCATATCTTCGAATCCTTGCTCGCCAAGGATGGTCAGATTGCAACGATCTATAACTTCTACCCCCAGGGCTCTGGCCTCGTGTACCAGGTATTTGAAATTAGAATTCATCTCCGGAGCGCCGCCGGTAAGGTCCAGCGCTCTAACCGCGTGGTTGCGCATATGCTGCAACACCTGGTCTATAGTCGACCTACCCATTATTTCGGTGCGCGTCGGCCCGGCATTCACGTGACAGTGGGTGCAACTGAGATTGCACTTATAACCCAGATTCACCTGCAGTGTTTCCAGGACTCCACGGGAGATCGCAGGAAAATCTGTTTTTAGGAGTAAAGGTCGAGTATTGAGCATGATTATCAGTGGAACCCGGTATTTAAACAAAGGCATCGGTGCGCTCGTCGATCGTACCCAATCACCATTCTATTCAAGCTAGAAGTGATTTGGAACACAACATACGACCCGATTGGATAGTATTTTATGTCATGCGCGAAAACAATGCATGGGGTTCAAAAGCCCGGTATCGAAAAATTGAGAGCTGGAGTTAGCGCTCTCCTGCCTTCTCAACGCAGCAACTGAGCGCCAAAAGCGGAGCTTGCAGGCGTTGTAGGGCTGAATTACTGGCTGTATTGAGACAACCCCGAGCCGTGAGCCTGTAGTGTGACCCAGCACTCAAACTGCAAGTTATACAAGGATTAAGCTTGGGTTAAGGAGCTTTGGCCCAAGATTAAATATAGGGATAGAAAACGAGGCTCGGAACAACGCCAAAGCCTTAAATCGCAGTACCAAAGGAAGAAAATAAGTGTTATTCCGATCTTGTATTACAATGGCTGTTGATTTTTAATACGCGGCCGATATTAGCCCTATGCTTGAGGCTTAACGCCCCATCCATGGAGTGCTGGCGGAAATACGGTGCCGCAGAAAAGTCGGTATCAACCCTGGTCTGCATCGAAGAAGTATACAGGTGACAACGAAGTGAACACGAAGAATTTTTACATAGTGGCGACTGCGCCTAATGAGCCGAGTCTGCAGGTGAAAATCTCGGGCCCCTACCTGACTAAACAGGCAGCGCAGGCAGATCTGGCAGCTGCCATTGGCGAGGCTATGGATATCGATCCCAGCGCCGAGAAATACAACTACAGCATTACCAAGGTTGAAAGCCGTAAGCCCGGTGTTATTCAACACATGGCTGCTCACGCCTGTTAGCCCTGCCTGCAACTTCTTGCCTTTGATTTGATTTCAAGCCCCCACAATTGGCTCCCGCTATAGGATGGGTGTAGACTAATTCCCACCCTCGGTGAATCCCTTGCCTGGATTTCGCAAATGGATTTGTACTTTTTTACCTGACTTTTGCAATAAAAAGTGCTCCATAGCTCTCTAGTGTAGTCATAACAGTAATATTCAGGCTCAACCCGAAATCCCGCTAATACTGTTAAATGGATTTAGTTGGTAAAGTAAGGCATAGAACGATAGAGAGGTTCCAGTGAAAAAGCTAAGTGCACTTCACCATATCACCATCATCGAGTCCCGCGGCACTAATTGCGCCTGGGTCAGAATTAAGTACGACAATAGAAACTTTCAGCAGTCCTTCCCCTACAAGAAATACGGTGGCAAAAACAAAGCCATCGCTGAGGCGAAGAAGAAGCGGGACACAGAAGGTAAAAAAATTTACGGAGACAATTGGCCATACGCGAAGTTTAGCCCTAGGAAAATATCTCCTTTAAATTCCTCTGGGGAGATTGGTGTCAGTTATTCCGAGAAGGACCATTCCTGGGTGGCGACCTGGCAGGAAGGCAAAGGTGCACGACGCAAGCAAAAGAATGCCTATTTCTCGATCAACAAGTACGGTGAAGCAAAGGCCAAGCGCCTGGCCATTAAAGCGCGGCGAAGTTCTGTAAAGGCTAACCGGATTCACTGACACTGAATCTATTTACGGGACCGCCCCTTGTTCGCGTCATCCTGCATTTTGCGTATGCATTTGCTTCCGCATCGCTGCATCAATAGCTGACCGATTATGACCAATGATTTGCCAGGAGGGCATTATAAGAAAGTAAAAAAAACGGCAGGATTTAACGCTTATTGTGGCATTTTCGATAAAGCACTGCAGCATAACTTCTGCCAGTTGCGGCGCTTAATTAACTTCGGCCCGGTCCGGGTTTTGCCATATTTTGTTGGCGTTGAGCACATTAGCATAAACCAGATTGGCGTCGAAATTGAGGCGGTCAATGCCATACACCTCAAACAACACTTCGAAACTGGCAACCGCCTCATCGGTGTCGTTGTCTATAGCCACAATCAGGTCGTTCAGTGTTTCCGAGTCGGCAAGAGCCTGGGCCGTATGCATCAAGCCAGCGTCACGCATACCGGAAATAAGTATCACCTGGGTGTCGGTACTGGCAGGAAAAGTTGAGAACATGCCATAGTCCCGAAAAGGCTCTCCTTCCTCCGGCAGTCCGGCGTCACTGGTGTAGTATTCAGCCGTTTTAGTATTGAACAATTCATCGTAGCTACGGCCAATTTTCAGTCCAGAGCCGGCAAAAACCAGGTCGGTTAACTTTCCCAACGCACTCAGATACCCAATGTATACGATATGATTGCTACGGATATCTGCGGAGGTTAGGTCAGACATCATGGTGATATTTACTGACTTCCCGCTTTGTTGCAGAATAGGCACGATTTTCGCCAACGCGAATGCACTGCCCTCTGGCATGTAACTTAAATCCAAATCCAGATAATTTTCCGTGCGTTCGATATCACTGAATTGTAAATCCTCAAGATCGCTTCTGGAATTCACATTGAACTCACGCACCATCCGCGCAATATTGCCGTTGGCATTGAGTTCGCCAAAAATGTAGTAGTCCCCCATCACCAATAAGATGGGCTGAGCATCACTCAATACATTTTTCCAGACCGGATGCGCGACGGCGAGTTGATAAGCTCTTACGGGCTCATCATCCTGCCTACCGAGTACTGCGATAAGATTCACTGCTAGCAATAAAATCAGCAGGACCAGTAACGCACTGTTAAGATTGAAGTAGGAGGTTAGTGACTGCCTGCCAAGCGGGATTAACAAAGTTTTGGACAGTGGTGCTACCGATAATGAGTAAGATCCTTTCGGAATGACAATTCGGTACTCTGCATTTCGCTCAATGTCCTCATAATAAACGTCCAACTTTTTCCGCAACTGGTGCATATACACACGCACGGCAGAATCGACAGAGACATCAAAATCATCGCCTCGTCCCAACACATCGATTGCCAACTCAAGTTCCTTCGGAGGTTTGCCTTCAATTGAACAATTCACTAAATAAGTGAGCATGGCCGCGTAGTATTTTGACCGGCCAAGGACCCCGCTGCCAATTATACGCTGGCACAAAGCCTTCAATTCCTCAGAATTGAACACCTCCTGTGCCGATCGTAGCGATTGATTGCCTGCTGGATTGTTTGCCATGATATTTGCAGAAGGTCTGTTCAGCAATTGCTGGTGGTTTTGAGGTGTTGATGCCGCCGCAAGCCAATTATATCAGCTTTTTGCCGTCTGACGGTGTCGCTTCGTTGCTTGCTAGATCGCCTTAATGGCAACAACTTTAATTTAACCAGAATGTTTTGCTATCTTACCAAGGCATTAATTGATTGCAACAACAGAGGAGGCACCAGGGCGCGAGCTGGTCCAGCGCTCAGAAATGAATCAAGACTTGATCAACATCGACTTCAGCCTGGCGTCAAACTTTACAAAGCCCTCGGTTATAAATCGTTCGTGATTACGCTCGATATACCGAAGGTCATAGAGGTAATTCACCATAGTGCCACGGGATTGAGACAAGCCTTTATCACTGAGATCGGCACCGGCGTTAATCTGGTGGATCATAGCGCCATTGCCGAGGTGAAACCTTGCCACCGGGTCGGCGGGGTATTTCCCTCTTTTGGCATGCATAAGGTAGTTAAACACGGCCTTGGTGATTATATTCGTCTTCTCCTCTACCACATCGGTATCCCAATCCAGCTTGCCAACTTCATCTTTGAGAGCGATTAGCTCTTCCGGCTGGTCGTTCATCTCAGAACCCAACCAACGCTGAAACCTGGGAATCGGCGAGAGAGTGACGAATTGCTTGATGGAAGGAAACTCCGCCTGTAGTTCCTGTACCACCTGCTTGATAAGAAAGTTACCAAAGGTAATATTCTTTAACCCTGGCTGACAGTTACTGATGCTGTAGAAGGTTGCCGTGGTGTACTTGGAAGAGTCTGTCCCATCGACTGGGGAGTCTTCAAGTATTGAACTAATCGAATCCGGGATAGCATGTCCTAACGCCACTTCCACAAAAATCAGCGGCTCGTCTGTCAATGCCGGATGAAAATAGGCAAAGCAGCGGCGATTGGCTGGCTCAATGCGACTGCGTAGATCTTCCCAGTCCTTAATTTCATGTACAGCCTCGTAGCGAATAATTCGCTCAAGAATCGCCGCCGAGGTTGACCAGTCGATGGTTTGCAGTACTAGAAACCCCCTACCAAACCAGGATGTAAAGAGGCTGACGAAGTTCTCATCCACTGCACTCAGATGAGGGTTCTCCCGTATCAGTTCAAGTAAATCCGAACGCATGCTTACCAAATCATGGGTTGCCCCTGGTGCCTGGTGTAACCGGCGTAGTAGCTCCAGTCGCCGCGGTTCCGCTGCCCGCGCCAGGCGATTAAGATTAGAGCTGGATGCTGCTTCGGTAAACATCTCGAAAGCCAGTTTTACCGCCACATCATTGGCATTGTAGTTCTGTTCCAGGTTTTCAAAGAAGGCGAGTTTGGCCTCGTTATCAAACTCATTAAAACTATCTAGCACTTGTCGAGCCGTCAGCATGCCTGACACTTCGCCTATAGAGCCCATTAATTTTTCCAATAGCTCCTCGATTGACGGCTTACCGTTGCCGGAGAAAAATAACTCTCGCTGCCGCGTCACCAGACCGTTTAGAAAATCCTGGAATTTACCGAACTCCACTGCTACCCCCCTCTTTTACCCAAGCTATTTTGTACTGGACGGAGTTTATAGTATTGACGCTCCATTCGCATTGTCTCCGGCAGTTACCTGGCCTTTGCCAGCCACCAAGACTGCCTGACGAGGACACAGGAAGGCGTCTGCGCTAAAGCAACTATGACTGCGATATCGAAAGCCTTACAGGCTTATGTTGTTGGCGCGGAAAGCCCACCTGCGCGCAGGCCTAGCTTGATTCCGAACGGCTTATCCGCGAGGATAAACTACGCTGTAGTACTCTGATTAATCAGTTGGGGACATGTCATGGAAATTAATCCAAGAAAATTTGCTTCACCCGCAATTCGAAATAACATTTTCTTTCTCAGCACGCTGCTGCTGTTCGCGTGTCAGCCCAACACGAACACCGCTACCGAACAGATTACCACTGCGAGTTCCGCAGCCAGTCCGGCACTGCAATTTGTCGCCGCTGAAGAAGTTGGTATGGATTCCTATCGCCTGGATCGGATCACTCAAGCGATGCAAGGATTCGTGGATGATGGCTTATTGGCGGGAGTAGTCACGGTGGCTGCAAGAGACAACAAGATTGTGCATTTCGAATCGGTAGGCTTCCGCGATAAAGAAGCCCAGGCCGCCATGACCAACGATGCCATCTTCAGAATCTATTCCATGAGCAAATCCATCACCGGCGTTGCCATGATGATTCTCTACGAGGAAGGCAAGTTCAAGTTATCAGATCCGGTAGATAAATATATAGTTTAATTCAGTAACTTACAAGTAGAAATTGGAGTAGATTCTTACAGAAATTTAATCACCGAGTCCGCCAATCACAAGATGAGTATCCGCGAGTTGATGAGTCACAGCGGCGGCTTAGGTTATGGTCTGTTCTCCCAATCCAAAGTCGATGACATGTACAACGATGTTAATGTTCTGGATGCCGACAACATGATCGACAAATTGTCAGCTATTCCACTACGACAGCAACCGGGGTCCATGTGGCATTACAGTGTATCGGTTGATGTTCAGGGATACCTGGTTGAACAACTGTCCGGCCAGAAGTTCAGCGAATTTCTGGAAGAGCGAATATTCGACCCCCTGGGCATGACCGACACTGATTTTTATGTACCCGCAGAGAAGGTCAACCGTTTTGCGCAGGTGTATGCTTACACAGCAAACGGAGAACTTAGACCACAGGAAGAATCCGGTGGTGGCAATAATTACCTGGAAAATCAAGCCTTTGAATCTGGCGGCGGTGGTTTGGTGCCTACCGCAATGGACTACATGCGCTTCAGCCAGATGTTGTTGAATAAGGACGAATTGGATGGCGCAAGAATCCTGGCACCGTTAACCGTTGACTTGATGAGCAAAAATCAACTACCCAAAGGCGTAGCAGGCATTGCCGCCGATGATCCGGCAACAACATTTGGAGTGAATTTTGCCATTATCGAAGATCCGGTGGAAGCGGAAAGCTACTCGAAGGGTGAATTTTATTGGGGCGGTGCTGCGGGCACCTGGTTCTGGATTGATCCCGTAGAGAACCTGGCATTTGTCGGTATGATTCAACAATTTGGTGCCCAGTTACCAGACGTCAGATCCACGTCCAAGAGGTTGATTTATCAAACTATTATGGAACCTAAATAGATCCCGGCCAGGAACAACTAATGCTTCTGGGTGCTGTCTATTAATAAACAGGAAGCCAGCGTGCTGGTTTTCTGTGGTGAGCACTATACCGCAGTAGGAGCGAACCGAGACTTCGATCCCGGGAGCAATGACGGCCGAACCCCAAGAACCTGGTGCCGCCCCCCCCCCCGCAGCAGCCTTAATTTTCGCATTCTCGTTCAGAAACTTCATTATTGTCGACAATATTATTGATATTGGCGAATAAATCAGCAATAATCCAGTTATTCCTTTATTATTGTTGACATATATCCATATGGACTCACAAGTCCAATCCAAGACATCCACCCTCGCCGACAGCGTGTTCGACCAAATGCGAGCCGCCATCGTCAAAGGCGAATTGCCACCGGGCTCGAAGATCAACGAACCACAGCTAAGCAAGTTATACGGCATTAGTCGTGGCCCACTGCGAGAGGCTATACGTCGCCTGGAAGGCTGCAAATTGGTGGAAATCAAGCCCAATATAGGAGCTAATGTAATATCTTTAAATATTATTCAACTAATTGAAATATATGAAATAAGAGAGTCATTAGAGGGGCTGGCATGCCGTTTGGCCGCGACCAAAAGCAGCCCTGTGGACTGCGCCAGAATACGCGCATTGCTGTCAAAGCACGAGCAACAGATTCAATCGGAGGACGGTCGCCTTTACTACCAGAAAGAAGGTGATCTGGATTTTCATTACCTCATTGTAAAGCTAAGCGGGAACACCCGCTTGTTTAACCTGCTCTGCGGAGAACTTTACCACCTATTACGTCTGTATCGTTGTCATAGCAGCAGCGAACCTTCACGCCCGCTCAAAGCCTTCAAGGAGCACCACCAGATTGTTGACGCGCTGGAGAAAAAGGATGGGGAACTGGCTGAATTGCTTATGCGAAGGCATATATTCGGAGCAAAAAATACACTATCAAATCAATTAAAACATGAAGTCACATAAATATTTTAATGTAAGGAGAAACTAATGAGCCCCCTATCGGATGGAAAACTCTCCCCCGGTGCAAAATTCCGCGAAGCTCTGGAGAAAAACAAGCCATTGCAAATAGTGGGCACCATTAATGCGTACTGTGCGATGCTGGCGGAAGACGCCGGCCACAATGCCATCTATCTATCTGGCGGCGGCGTTGCCAATGCTTCTTACGGCTTACCTGATCTTGGCATTACCAGCCTCAATGACGTAATTGCCGATGTCGAGCGCATCTGCAATGCCAGCGAGATTCCCCTGCTGGTAGATATCGATACTGGCTGGGGTGGCGCATTTAATATCTCCCGCACCATCAAGGCGATGGAGAAAGCCGGAGCAGCGGCAGTACATATGGAAGACCAGGTGGCTCAGAAGCGCTGCGGCCACCGACCCAATAAGGCCATCGTCAGCAAGGAAGAAATGGTGGACCGGATAAAAGCAGCTGTTGATGCCAGGATTGACCCGGACTTCGTGGTGATGGCAAGAACCGATGCGCTGGCTGTAGAGGGTATAGATGCTGCTATTGAGCGTGCGGTTGCCTGTGTTGAGGCGGGCGCAGACGCTATTTTTCCGGAGGCAATCCTGGAATTGGAGCAATACCGCCAGTTCGCGGATGCGGTTAAGGTGCCGGTGTTGGCGAATATTACCGAATTTGGGCAAACCCCCCTGTTCAACTGTAAAGAGCTGGATGCCGCGGGCGTAGCTATGGTGCTCTACCCCCTGAGTGCTTTTCGAGCCATGAGCAGAGCGGCATTAGACGTCTACCAAACCATCGCCATTAATGGCGACCAGACGGCGATTCTTGGCAGTATGCAAACGCGCACTGAGTTGTATGAAGTGCTGGGATACCATGTGTACGAGCAGAAGCTCGATACACTTTTCAAAAATTGAAGCTCAATATTTATATGATATTCATACAGTAATGAAGGCTTTATAATTCAAATTACTACGATGTACAGAAACGACACCGAAGCAACTGATGATAGCCGCTCGTAACAATGTATAACGGAGAAATACAATGGCAAATAAAAAACTAGCCGGAGCTGGACTACGCGGGCAGGTAGCAGGCGAGACAGCGCTTTGCACGGTTGGCAAGACTGGCACCGGACTAACCTATCGAGGTTATGACATCAGTGTACTGGCAGCGGAAGCGAAATTCGAGGAAGTGGCCTATTTGCTCCTGAAAGGCCAACTCCCAACCCAGTCTGAATTGAGCTTATATTCAAATAAAATCAAATCGTTACGAGAATTACCTCAAGAGTTAAAAGATGTTCTTGAACGGATACCCGCCAGCGCCCACCCAATGGATGTCATGCGTACCGGTTGCTCCATGCTGGGAAACCTGGAGACCGAGACTGACTTTTCCCAACAGGATGACGCCATTGACCGCCTCCTGGCTATTCTGCCTTCGATTATTTGTTATTGGTATGTGTTCTCTCATGAGGGCAAGCGTATCGACACCGCGCTGGATGACGCCTCTATTGGAGCGCATTTCCTGCACATGCTCAGCGGCGATACTCCAAGTGATTTATTCAGTGAAGTCATGAATGTATCGCTGATTCTGTATGCCGAACATGAGTTTAATGCTTCTACTTTTACGGCCAGGGTGTGTGCGTCGACGCTGTCGGATATGCATTCCTGTATTACCGCTGCAATTGGCACGCTGCGCGGCCCTCTGCACGGTGGTGCCAACGAGGCGGCCATGGAGTTGATCGAGAATTGGACCAGCGCCGATGAGGCTGAGCGGGAAATTATGGGCATGCTGGAGCGGAAAGAGAAGATTATGGGTTTTGGGCATGCGATTTATACAGAATCTGACCCTCGCAATGCCATAATCAAACAGTGGGCGGAGAAGTTGGCGGCGCATGTGGGTGATAGCACGCTTTATCCAGTCTCGGTGCGCTGTGAAGAGGTGATGTGGCGGGAGAAGAAGCTGTTTTGTAATGCCGACTTCTTTCATGCCTCGGCTTATCATTTTATGGGGATACCGACGAAGCTGTTTACGCCTATTTTTGTGATGTCCAGGTTGACGGGGTGGGCGGCGCATGTGAAGGAGCAGCGGGCGAACAATAGGATTATTCGACCTAGTGCTGAATATACGGGGCCGGAGACTTCGGACTGGCTGGATATTTTGGATCGGTAGTTCGGCGGGGAGAGGTAGTTAGGTGCTACTGCTGGGCGCGAGACGAGGGGGCAGAGCCCTTTGTTCGGGCGGTCTGGAGATGTAACTGGAGCTGGTGCAGGAACAAAGGGGTCTGACCCCTTTCGAGAGCTACGGGAACAAGGGATCTGATCCTTTCGGGAGCTGTGACTGGCTTGCAGAGGCAACTCCCTTTGCTTGAGTTTATTTATTTAGTTTCTTTATGCTTAATTAGATTAGATTATTATTTTATTTATTTGTTTTATAAGGATTTATTGTGTCTCAAAATGTTGAAATAAACACCCGGCCAGAGCCGGATCAGGTGTTGGTGGACATCGCCAACTATGTCTGCGATTACGAGATAAACTCGGCTGAGGCCTACGATACGGCGCGCAATTGCCTGATGGATACACTTGGCTGCGGCTTGTTGGCGCTGCGCTTTCCGGAATGCACGAAATTGCTGGGTCCGCAGGTTGAGGGAACGGTTGTCCCTCACGGTGCGCGGGTGCCGGGCACCCAGTTTCGTCTCGACCCGGTGAAGGCGGCGTGGGATATAGGCTGTATTATCCGCTGGCTGGACTACAACGACACCTGGTTAGCGGCGGAGTGGGGACACCCCTCCGACAACCTCGGCGCCATTCTGGCCGTGGCCGACCACCTGTCGCAGCAAAATATTGCGGCCGGCAAGGCCCCTCTGACGATGCGAGACGTTCTCACGGCGATGATAAAAGCGCATGAAATTCAAGGAGTTATTGCGCTAGAGAACAGCTTTAACCGGGTTGGGCTTTGCCATGTACTGCTGGTTCGGGTGGCATCCACTGCGGTGGCGACAAAGATGCTTGGTGGTAGCCGCGATCAGATCATCGACGCCCTCTCCCAGGCCTGGCTGGACGGCTCCAGCCTACGCACGTACCGACATTCTCCCAACGCCGGACCGCGCAAGTCCTGGGCTGCAGGCGACGCGACTTCCCGGGCCGTGCGGCTGGCAGATTTCACTATGCGCGGAGAGATAGGTTATCCCAGCGTGTTAACGGCGCCAACCTGGGGCTTTTACGACGTTTCCTTCAAAGGTAATTCTTTTGTATTTACAAATAGTTATGAGAACTATGTGATGGAGAATATCTTATTTAAGATCTCCTTTCCCGCCGAGTTTCACGCGCAGACTGCTGCCGAGGCCGCGGTCAAGCTACACGCCCAGGTACAGGACCGGCTCGATGACATCGAGAAGATTGTTATTCATACCCACGAATCAGCTATACGCATCATCAGCAAGGTCGGTCCACTCAACAATCCTGCCGACAGGGACCATTGCCTGCAATACATGGTGGCGGTACCGCTGGCCTTCGGCAATCTGGTCGCCGAGCACTATGAAGACGATTTTCACGCCGCTAACCCGATTATCGACCAACTGCGGGAGAAAATGGAAATCCATGAGAACCCGACCTACACCAAGGAATATCTCGAGCCCGAGAAGCGCTCCATTGCGAATGCACTGCAGGTGTACTTCAAGGACGGCAATTGCTCTGAGAAGATGGAAATCGATTACCCAGTGGGCCACAGGCGCCGCAGAGAAGAAGGCATTCCTTTACTGGAGGCCAAATTCAAGGCTAATTTGGCCTCCCGTTTCCCTGCCAGGCGCTGCGCCAGGATATTTGAGTTATGTAAGGACCAGCAACAACTGGAGAACACCCCGGTGAATGAGTTTATGGACTTGCTGGTAATCTAGTCTGGTCGGGTTTTGTCTGGGCTCCGCTATGCAGGAAAGAATCACAGCGAGACGCTGTTCTGGCTATGCAAGACCCACTGTAGAACGCGAGCACAGAATTTAAACCAATTAATTCCTTTTTTATTATAAGTGTTTAAAATTAATACATTTTATTTTTTAATATATTTACTATTCGTAATTTTGAACCATCCTAGCGATTGCGTGAGGATATACTAACGGTGATGCGCGTCACACTTTTCTGGCTCTGATTTTTGGGCTAATAAGAGCACTCAGGACAAGAATTTAGCGCCAATTTGTTGGAATGTCAGTTTCAGCAACGTGCAGTACACCTCCTACAATTTAAATACCCACTGCCAAGCTCTAAACCAGAAATGGGATGCAGTTCGCACGTTTTTTGCTGCCTGAATTGGTGCTATCTTCGTAAGGAAAAACCCCTTGCCAGGAGGATTTTCCCTCACAGTTAATTCAAATATCCACACACGCCAAATTGCCCGCAAAGCTTATATCCTAAACTGCAACCGGCTTTAGCTGGTGATCAAGCACAGAGCGCGGACAATAACTGCAAGATCCACTGCGACGGCATCCAAGCCGGGATACAAGTTCTGGAATCACGAGGCGCCGCACCACTCCCTCTTATATTTCCGGACATTCGGCTATCGCAACCTTGCTCGGGGGCTTGCTCCTGTGCGCCGAACACACACTACAAGTTTAGCTGCCGCCAACGGCGCAACAGGCACCCTTGAGGCTGGCAGTTAATCTGATAGCAATCGCTTTAACTATAAGCTTATCAAATTCCTCGAGTTTGATTTCCCGCGCAAAAAAGTCCAGCGACGCGTGGAAAATTCCGTAATTTTTGTGAACAGCGACGAACCGTGATGGCAATCACAGTTGATAAAACAGCGTTTGCCACCATATTAAGTAAGGTGACCGGTGCTCTTCTGAGGCTGGTTCTAACGCCCGATTAACTTAATGGGCATTTCTAAAACCATATTGCTTACTAATGAGGATATGAACATGCGTAATTTTGATTTTTCTCCACTGTACCGAACAACTGTTGGCTTCGATCACCTTTCTTCACTGCTAAATGCCGTTAATCGAGGCGACACAAATACCAATAGCTACCCTCCTTACAACATCGAACTGTTGGATAAGGACCGTTATCGAATCACCATGGCGATATCAGGCTTCGTAGAGAACGAGCTGGAACTGCAATCGGAAAAGCAGACTCTGACCGTTAAAGGTAACAAGGCAGCCGATGAAATTGAGCGCAACTATCTGCACCGGGGTATTGCTGGCCGTAACTTTGAAAGAAAATTCCAACTGGCCGACCACGTCGAAGTGACTGCTGCCAAATTGGAAAACGGCCTGCTTCACATCGATCTCAGCAGGGAAATTCCCGAGGCAATGAAGCCGAAGATGATCCCAATTGGCAGCAGCAAGGCCAGGCTGATCGATACTGAAGAAAAGAACGCTGCTTAAGGCGATTCTGAGTGGCAGACAATAGAGACGACCGGCTGCGGTAGAGAAATTTTTATCTGCCGCACGCCCTCAGGTTATCTCCCGAGCCTACTCAATGGCAAGCTGGTGCCGGAGTCGCAACTCCGGCACCGAGTTCGCTAAATGCTCGCCATTTTTATTTCCTGGGCCTGTCAACCTTTTTCGGGTTTACAGCGTTTAATAAGCAAATGCCAGGCAATAGTCTGCATATCCCAAACAAACCGGCCTTAACGAAAAGGCAATACCATGAAAATATTTACCGAAACCAGGCAAAAATTAGGCAATTCGCTTATGCACTACGTCTATATGCGCATGCAATTCAGAAGCCACATACTTTCCGAGGCCGCAATCAAACCCGTAGGAAATAAATCCCTGTGTTCAAACCTGGCGTGTGTTCACTAAGATAAGGGCTATCGCCAAGACCTACGATAATGTGTCGGCATTGTCAGGCTAAGCCATTGTAAACAGTCTACAAAGAGCAGCTTCATAGTGCCTATAACCTCAGCTCAACATCTGCACAACCAATCCGCTTTTCAGCTTGGGCTCAAACCAGGTTGACTTTGGCGGCATGACTTCTCCCGCGTCGGCGATGGCCATTAGGCTCTCTATGGATGTGGGATAAAGTGCGAATGCCGCCTGCCACTGACCCGAGTCAACGCGTTTCTCCAGTTCCTGCAAGCCGCGTATGCCACCGACAAAATCGACGCGTTTGTCAGTGCGTTGATCCTCAATGCCCAATAAGGGCGTGAAAATGGACTCCTGCAAGATGCTGATGTCTAGGCTTTGTACCGGGTCCTGCGGGTCGATGCTTGCCAGCAGACTGGTGTTGACTGTCAATTTATACCACTGGCCTTCGGCGTAGAAACCAAACTCTCCTGCCGCGCCAGGTTTTACCTTATCTCGCTCTGACTGCTCGATCTCGAAACCTGGCTCCAGCTTAGCCAGAAATTCCGCAACACTTGACGCTTGCAAATCTTTAACCACACGGTTGTAGTCAAGAATTTGCATCTGTGTGTCGGGAAACAGCACCACCAGGAAGTAGTTGTACGCTTCATTACCATTGTGCTCGGGGTTTCGTTTCTGATGCAGGTGGCGCACCCGCGCCGCTGCCGCCGAACGGTGATGGCCATCGGCTACATAGAGTGTGTCGATGTTTCCAAATGCGGACTCGATGTTAGCCGCTACGGCCACGTCTTCGACTACCCAGAAAGTGTGGTGAGTGCCATCTTCGGCTTCGAAGTCATACTCGGGCAGCGTGCTGGTGACCCGGGCAATCTGGCTGTCAACTTCGGCATCGCTTTTGTAAGTTAAGAACACCGGACCAACCTGAGCACCGAGGGCGTCCATGTGAAAAACTCTGTCGTCTTCCTTGTCAGGACGGGTGAACTCATGTTTCTTTATATGGTTCTGCTCGTAAGCATCGAGAGATGCCACCGCCACCAGGCCGATCTGCTGGTGCGTACCCATCACCTGCTTGTAGACGTAGAACATTTCCTCGCCGTCTTGTTGCAAGATGCCCTCTTCTATAAATCGGTCCAGGTTTTCCCTACCCTTGTCATAAACTGCTTGATCATGAACGTCGATTGATTCGTCTACATCCACCTCGGGCTTGTTAATGTGCAGGAAGCTATAGCGATTATCTTTTGCTAATTCGTAAGCTTCTGCACGATTTAAAACGTCGTAGGGGTGGGAAGCGACTGCCGAGGCCAACTCGCGGGTGGGACGCAAGCCGCGAAACGGTTTGATCAATTTCATATGTGTTTCCAATTGGTAATGGGAAACGAATTTTACGACATTCGGCGCTACGACTAAACAGGCGGGATAAATAAATGGGGCCAGAGTAAAAATTCCTCCGTCAGAGAAATAAATAGGGTCAGAGTAAAAATTCTTCCGTCTGAGTACAATTCATCGCAGATTTTTATGGGAATTTTTACTCTGACCTCATTTATTTCTCTGACCCCATTTATTTAGCAGCTTCTCACTCAGCACTCGGCTTGCCTCCAACGCCGAAAAACCACGGGCCTGCAAAAACCGCAGTATCTTCTTGTGCTGCTTGGAGGCGAACTCGATTTTAACTTCGTTTGGCATTTTTTTCGTGACCAGACTATCAATAATCTGCAGCCAATCGGTGTCGTCTTCATACAAATATTCGTCTATGACTGCCACCGCAACACCTCTGCGGTCCAAGTCGGCTTTCAGATGTAAATAACCGAAGCCCCTGGATTTTCGATAGCGAATATACGCTTCGGTAAAGCGGGCATCCGATTGCAATTTTTGCTGCTGTAGTTTACCCAGCACAGCATCTACCAGCTCGATCTCAGCATCCGGGTATTTGCGGGTAAGTTTTTGTTTTAGCTCGAAGGCAGAGTGTTCCCGGCGGGCCAGATAGTCCATTGCGGCCCGCCGGAGAACGGGGACATCGTTACATAGTGCAGTTATTTTGATTTCGCCGTTGCCAACACCACAACGTCGTCATTGGCCGGTTCCGTACCTTTGCCTTGCTCTACTTTGGAAGAAGAATCACCGCCCAGGAGTTCGGCACGGATCGCAGCTTCGACCTCCTCTGCGATGGCGGGATTCTCTTGCAGATAGACAGCGACATTCTTCTTGCCCTGGCCGATCTTTTCACCCTTGTAGGCGTACCAGGCACCGGACTTTTCGATCAGTCCCTGCTTAACGCCAAGGTCGATCACTTCCCCTAATTGGTGGATACCTTTGCCGTACATGATCTGGAACTCGGCTTGCCTGAACGGTGGTGCCACCTTGTTCTTTACGACCTTAACCCGGGTTTCATTGCCGACGACTTCGTCACCGTCCTTGATCGAGCCGATACGGCGAATATCGAGCCGTACCGAGGAATAAAACTTCAACGCATTACCACCGGTGGTAGTTTCGGGAGAGCCAAACATCACACCTATCTTCATCCGAATCTGGTTGATAAATATCACCAGGGTATTTGAATTCTTGATATTGGCTGTCATCTTACGCAAGGCTTGAGACATTAGCCGGGCCTGTAAACCCATATGATGATCACCCATGTCGCCCTCAATTTCAGCCCGAGGCGTCAGTGCGGCCACCGAGTCAATGACCACCACATCCAGCGCGCCGGAACGGACCACCATGTCACAGATTTCCAGTGCCTGTTCACCAGTGTCTGGCTGGCTCACCAGCAGGTTATCGACATCGACACCCAGGTTCTCGGCATAGATCGGATCCAACGCGTGTTCTGCATCGATAAAGGCACAGGTGCCACCGGCCTTCTGTGCTTCCGCGATGACCTGCAGTGTCAACGTGGTTTTACCGGATGACTCTGGACCGTAGATCTCTACCACACGGCCACGGGGCAAACCACCTATGCCCAGGGCTATATCCAGACCCAGCGAACCGGTGGAGATGGCTGGAATGGCCTGACGCTCGTTATCGCCGAGGCGCATTATAGAGCCCTTCCCAAATTGTCGCTCGATCTGTAACAGTGCTGCTGCCAGTGCTTTTTCTTTGTTACCGTTATCTTCAATCATAGTTGTATCCTTGGTAATCCTGTACTTACAACTGATCTGGTCCGTGAGTACTGCAGTTGTCCCAGCAGGCTATGGCCTGCATACAATGCTCAGTTACCTGAGCTTTAAGAGTAGCTCGTTCCTGGCTACGTGCTTAGTTTTGTCTCAAATTCGCGCAAATCTTGGTACCGCTGGGGCTCGCGCTGGTGGCCTGAACTCGATGCTTTCCGAAGTGGGTGACAAGCTGATTGACAACTCGTGCTGACAACCAGGGCGTCATCTCAACTCACTGCGGAAAACATCGAGTTCAACCATAACGTCGATCTTTCCTATGCCTTTCCAATGCCTTTTATTAATTCCTTACCTTGGCCTGTATTCGCGATACTACTGTATATTCAGACAGTGCGTAGTAAAGCAGACTATTACTGTATATACAATCAGTATATTGGCCAATATTCAAATTCCTTTAGCTTTCTTGCCTTGATATCCACCGAGTCAGCCAAGCAGCTCGATCAAGCCCCGCAACCCCGCCGTTACCGTCGCAAATCGAACCGCCTCACGATCGCCAACAAACTGAAAACGCCTGACCAGCACCTTGCTTTCCCATTGCCAGGCAATCCACACCGTGCCCACCGGCTTCTCCTTGGAACCACCATCGGGTCCAGCAATGCCGCTGACAGCAATGGCAACATTGGCGCGACTGTTGTTAATAGCGCCCTGGGTCATAGCCAGCACTGTCTCTTCACTCACCGCACCGGGACCATCGCTAGCCAAGAAGGATTCCGGTACCGCCAGCAACCGTTGCTTGGCTGCATTGGAGTAAGTTACGAAACCGGTGTCGAACCATTGTGAGCTACCGGCCTGGGCAGTAAGCGACTGCGCGATCCAGCCACCGGTGCAGGATTCGGCGGTTGCCATGATGAGTTTTTTTGCCAGCAGAGCCGCGGCCAACTGCTCGACCAGGACAGAGTGTGATCTCGTGGTGGAGTCATGCATCGGGCTTTCATCCATGGGCTACTCGTTACACTGCATGGTATCCACTCGACCCGCTAAGTCAAAACATAATCTGGGCCAGCTAAAGATTTTACGGTAAATTGCCAGGCCGGCGACCTTGCAAAATATCACTGTAAGCTCGACTGCCAAACAACTTTGCTTGCAGCATAGTCATGAAGCATCGACTGTCCAATTAGTCATCAAAACCGTGTAGAATTCTGAGCCTTAATTCAATTACAAAACCAGCTCTCAAACCTTGGCCGACGCGCAATCACATACCCCTATGATGCAGCAATTTTTGCGCATCAAGGCCCAGCATCAAGACGACTTGTTGTTTTATCGTATGGGAGATTTCTACGAACTCTTCTATGACGATGCGAGAACGGCGTCAGAACTCCTCGATATTACTCTCACTGCCAGGGGCAAGTCCGGCGGCCAGCCTATTCCTATGTGCGGCATTCCCTATCATGCCGCCGATCGCTATCTGGCCAAATTGGTAGACGCCGGCGTCTCGGTGGCAATCTGCGAACAGATCGGCGACCCCGCCACCAGCAAGGGGCCAGTCGAGCGCCAAGTCGTGCGCGTACTGACACCTGGTACCATTAGCGACGAGGCACTGTTAGATGAGAATCGGGACAATTGCTTACTGGCGATAACCGCAAGTAACTACTCCGTTGCTGATGGCAAAACCAAAGGCTATGGCTTTGCTTTCATGAACATCAGCAGCGGTAGATTCGTGCTCTGCGAGGTCAGCGGACTGGAAGCACTGAGCGCAGAGATTGAGCGCATAAAGCCGGCCGAGCTGCTGCTCAACGAGCAATTGAGCGAAGTCGATGCTGCAATCAATCATCCAGCGCTACGCAAGCGACCACCCTGGGAATTCGATGTAGAAAACGCCACCCGCACACTCACTCAACATTTCAAGACTCGGGATCTATCTGCCTTTGGCTGCGATCATCTACCGCTAGCCCTGCAAGCCGCTGGCGCTCTGCTGCAATACGCTCGGGAGACGCAGAAATCCGAGTTACCCCATATTCAGAGCATCCAGATCGAGCAACTGGAAGACAGCGTCATCCTCGACGCCGCTAGTCGTCGAAATCTGGAACTTGATACCAATTTGTCCGGCGGTCGCGACAACACCCTGCTCTCTGTCATCGATCGGACGGCGACCGCCATGGGTCGTCGGCTGCTATCGCGCTGGATCAATCGACCACTGCGAGACACACAGCAACTGCAGCAACGACAACAAGCCGTAGCCGCGCTGATAAAAAATTATCATTTCGAGACGCTTTTCGAATTGCTGAAAAACATTGGTGATCTCGAAAGAATTCTGGCACGACTCGGCCTGCGCTCGGCGCGTCCCCGTGATCTGGCAAGATTGCGTGACGGCTTCGCCCTGTTACCACAATTGCAAAGCGCACTTGGCGACTGCAATTGCAGTCACATCGATGCCCTAGCGAAATCAATTTCGACATTTCCCGAGCAAACTGAATTATTGGGCAGAGCGTTGGAAGAAAATCCACCGGTGGTGATTCGTGAAGGTGGCGTTATTGCCACCGACTTCGACGAGGAACTGGATGCGCTGAGGAACCTCAGTAGTAACGCCGGTCAATACCTGGTGGATCTCGAAGTACGCGAACGCCAACGCACTGCTATCAATACACTAAAGGTCGGTTACAACCGGGTACACGGCTACTATATCGAAATCAGCAAGGGCCAGGCCAATGTCGAACTGCCGGCAGAATATATTCGCCGTCAGACCCTGAAAAATGCCGAGCGCTTTATTACCCCCGAGTTAAAAGAGTTCGAGGACAAAGTACTCAGTGCCCGCAGTAAATCTCTCAGCCGTGAGAAGGCTCTCTATGATCAACTGCTGGAAGACCTGGTACAGGAGCTGCGCAGCTTCATTGTCAGCGCCGCGGCTATCGCCGAGCTCGATGTATTGAATAACTTTGCCGAGCGCGCCGTTGAATTGGACTACTGTCAACCACAGCTAAGTCTTGAGCCCGGTATAGTGATAGAGAACGGGCGCCACCCAGTAGTAGAAAAAGTCACGCTGGAGCCTTTCGTCGCCAATGATCTGTATCTAAACGAAGAGCAAAAGATGCTTATCATTACCGGACCCAACATGGGCGGAAAGTCTACCTACATGCGACAGACTGCACTCATCATATTACTGGCACTGTGCGGCAGTTATGTGCCGGCCAGCGCCGTCAAAGTAGGCCCTATAGACAGGATATTCACCCGCATCGGTTCTTCCGACGATCTCGCCGGTGGCCGCTCCACGTTCATGGTGGAAATGACAGAAACCGCGAATATCCTGCACAATGCCAGTGCCAATAGTCTGGTACTGATGGATGAAATCGGCCGGGGCACCAGCACCTTCGACGGCCTGTCGCTGGCCTGGGCGGCGGCGGTGTATATTGCCGAACGCCTGCAGGCCTATACGCTGTTCGCCACCCATTATTTCGAACTCACGGCGCTAGCGGAGAGCCATGACAACATCGCCAATGTACACCTGGATGCGGTAGAGCACGACCACGGCATTGTCTTTCTGCATTCGGTAAAATCCGGACCAGCCAATCAGAGCTACGGCTTGCAGGTGGCACAGCTTGCCGGCATTCCGCTATCTGTGATCGAGCAGGCTCGCATTAAATTAAACGCGCTGGAAACCGAAGCAGCCCTCGACGCTTCGGCGCCCTCGGAGCCCAAAACTGCCGAACCGTTTCAGAGTGAATTATTCGCCGTCGCCAGTCACCCGGTGGTGGATTTTCTGCAACGCTTCAACCCCGACGAAATCACCGCCAAAGAGGCGCTGGCCATCCTCTATGAATTAAAGCAGAAAACCACTCGTTGATTTAGAAAAGGCGGTTGAAAGCTGGTAGAATTCCGCCCAAAGTAGCCGGCGGTCCAAAGTATAGATAATTGACTGGAGTCAAGATGCGGTCCCAGGGCCCAACAAATCCAGCGGTAAGGAGATAGCATGACGTTCGTAGTAGGTGATAGTTGTATACGTTGTAAACTCACAGATTGTGTGGAGGTTTGCCCGGTAGATTGTTTCTATGAGGGACCGAACTTCCTGGTGATACACCCCGATGAGTGTATCGATTGCGCCCTGTGCGAGCCAGAATGCCCAGTCGATGCGATCTATGCCGAAGACGAGCTACCGGAAGATCAACAGGGATTCCTGGCACTGAACACCGAATTGGCCGAAATCTGGCCGAACATCACGGAACAGAAAGATCCCCTGCCCAACTCCGATGACTGGGCTGACAAGAAAAACAAACTGCAGTACCTGGAACGCTAGGCCAAATCGTTCACTTAATCGCCCGCGAAAAATAGGGACGGAGGGAATTCTTTCGCTCCACCCCTATTTCTCGAACTTTATTCCCTCCGTCCCTATTTTTCGCCGTTGAAATTGACACTGAACCCGACAGGGGCTTGGCAAGGGGTGTTGTTTTGCAGTTACTAGCGTCCAGGGACGGGAACGCGGGAGGGCCAGGGAGGGCCCATGGAACGGAAAAACAACACCCCTTGCCAAGCTCCGGTACACGCATCAACTACCTACTACCAACTACCAACTACCAACTACCTAAAACGAATTTTTGACTTTTTACGGAGATATCTCTGCAGTTGACTACTCTTATTGATGCGTGAGTTAACGGCGCGGCAAGAACCGGATTGGGTCAACAGAAGTCCCATCCACGCGAATTTCAAAATGCAGCATCGCCACCCCGGATTGATTCTCACCAATTTCAGCAATCTTATCCCCGGCTCTGACCGTATTCCCCTCACTAACCAACATCACACTGTTGTGAGCGTAAGCACTTAAGTAACTGTCGCCGTGACGGATAATGATCAGGTCACCTGTGCCCTGAATACCATTGCCGGAATAAACCACTTCACCGGCGCTGGCCGCCCACACCGGGTCACCCACCCGGCCGCTAATATCGATGCCCTTGTTGGCGCTTTCAAAGGCACGCAAGACCCTCCCTGTGTGCGGCCATTGCCAGTCGGGATCCGCACTGCGAGAACTGCTTATGGTTTGCCGGGTTAGCACCGTGCTCCGAGTTGAGCTTGCTTGCGCCCGTGCCACCGAGTTGTTGTTCACCACTGTGGCCAGATTGCTGGTATCCACCGCGGTTTTAGAGGCTGAATTACTGATCCGATTCAGGTTCAGGTTAAACGTCTGACCGATAAAAATGGTATAGGGTGGCCGCAAATTATTGGCGATGGCGAGGTTGCGAGCATCCAGATCATACTGGAAGGCAATGGAATACAAGGTATCGCCGGTTCTAACGCTGTGGTTAGTCGGAAGTCTGGCAGGGGGATCAAGGGGGCGGCTTTGGCTTGGCGTCGAAGCAGAGGATGACGCCAGCACTCGCGCGCGACCTGAAGTTGCATTCGAACCGCTACCGGCTCTGGAACTGTCAACAATAACCGGGCTGGTAATGACCAGTCGGTCGCCCTGCTCGTCTACAGGCGCCTGATAATTATTGCCACACGCCACCAGCAGCAACAGTGGCAGGGCCAATATACCGCGTAATCCGTAGTGATAAAGCTTGATGACAAAACCCAACACGACTTTCCTCACGACGCAGACAAGGCCGGCTTCGAATTGAATACCCTATGCAATAGTAACACCAGCAAAGCGCCCCCGAGGGCGCACAGCGACACCAATAGCAGCGCGGGTTCAGAACCGGTTAAATCGACATAATTTGTTGGCAGCACATTGACCTTGAGCAGAAGATGCGCAGTGCCAGCGGCATCCGTGTAGGCGCTTTGCGTGTACTGCCAGGGCCACAGCACCGAAACCGAACCTACTAACATACCGGTGATACAGCCATAACATAATTGGTGATAGTTGCTTAGCAGCCATGCCAGCAAGCGCGAGAACAATAGCAACCCCGTTACGCAGCCAGCAACAAAGACCAGGATATAGAGCAGCTCAAGTTCAATCAGGGCGCCCAAAATAAACTCATAAACTCCCAGTAACAATAAAATAAAGGCACCTGACAAGCCGGGCAAAATCATGGCGCAGATAGCGATGGCAGCGCTAAAGAACAGGTAGAGTAAAGACAAATCAACAACCCTCGGAGCAATCATGCCCACCACTATAGTCAGTGCAGCGCCCACGCACATGGCGACGAGATTTTTGGCCCGGCGCAGATCAAACTCCTGCTTGAGAAGCCAGCAAGAAGCCAGCACCAGTCCCAGAAAAAAGGCCATTAAGGCTTCAAATTCATTCTCCAGTAAATACAAAACTGTGTTCGCGGAGATTACCAGACCGGCTAATATGCCAAGGCTTAAAACCGCAAGAAAGGAACCATTGAAGTGCTGCCAGGCAGCCTTAATCCGACCAGAAAAAATCAGCTTTAAAGCGACCAAATCAATCGACGTGATTGAAAAAATAAGCTTGTCATAGATGTTGGTAATGACGGCGATGGTACCCCCGGATACACCAGGAACAGAATCCCCCAGACCCATCGCCAGCCCCTTGCAAAACAGCAATAGCTGCGAGTGCGCTACAGAATTTTGTGGAACACGATTGGCTTCTTGATCGTCAGCGGTTTCGGACATGGCTCACTCTCTACGTCGCTGTCTCAATTAATCAGTGGTGTACCTGGCCCACCAGCAGCGGAACGAATCGAACCTGGTCCAATATTTCTGTGGTAAATTCCTTACCCTGCCGAATAATCAAGCGCAGCTCCTGCCGATTTTCTACACCAACCGGTATCACCAGTCTGCCGCCATCCGCCAATTGCGCAAGCAGTTCCTGGGGAATCTGTTGCGCCGCAGCCGTGGTGATAATTGCGTCGAACGGCCCTTTTAGCTTCCAACCATCGCTGCCATCGCTGTGTTTGAATTCCACATTCCTCAAACCCAGTAATTTAATATTCTTGCGGGCACGCTCCAACAGCGGTTTGATGCGTTCGACGCTATAAACCGAATTTGCCAATTGCGCGATGACCGCAGTCTGATAGCCACATCCCGTGCCAATCTCCAGCACCTTGTCAAGCGGCCCAGCGCAGGTAATAGCAGCGGTCATCCGCGCCACCACATACGGCTGAGAGATAGTCTGATTAAATCCTATAGGCAGGGCCACATCTTCATAGGCGCGATGTGACAGCGCCTCATCGAGAAAAATATGCCGTGGCGTCGAACGAATAACATCCAGCACTTCCATACTGGAAATGCCCTGGTCCATTAATCGCCCCAACAGCCGTTCACGTGTGCGCTGGGATGTCATGCCGATCCCATTCAAATTCAGTTTATTATTCAATTATCTTTACCATTCAAGATATCACTACCAAAAAAACCTTAATGCGCGATGATGTCAGCTTACCTGGTCCGTGCCGCAGAGCTCACGCAACAAGCTGGTGGCATAGCTTCCCCGGCCCAGACCGAACCTCAATTCCAGAGTACTGGCATCCAGCCAGCGCCACTCCAGTTCGGTGGGCATGAAGCGTAAAGGTCTACGCGCCGCTTTGAGGCCAAAATATTGTAAACCATCGAGCAGCGGCTGAAATTGTTGCAGCACTGCATATTCAATATCGGCCGCTTCGCCGCTGCTTATATACTTATCTTTCAAATCCTGTGATCCAGCCAGCGGGCCGCTGATGTGAATATCGAAGCCATCAAGACGCTCTTGCAAGGCTTGATCCCAGTCATTGTCGCCCTTAAGCAGAAAATAACGGCTGGTTCCATTTAGATTGAGCACGTCCCCAGCAATATACCGGTTCCAGTTACCCAACTGCAGACGCCTGCAAAGCAATTGATTAAACAGACAGGCCCGTCCGGCGGAATACAACATGCTGCGCTTGTGGCGCTGTAGTTTAGGTTTAGGTCTGGGTCTGAGATTAAGATTGAGTTCAGACTTAGATTTGGGCCTCGACGGCGAACTGGAATCCACCAGCAGTCCAGGGATTGTCGCAATAAGCTCCAGCAGCTGGGTGATATTACTCAGCTGCCGGCCGAAGCGTTGGGCTCCGAAATAATTTGGCACCCCCTGCTGCTTAATGGCAAGCAATCTGGCGTCGAACTCGGACTGCTTGCCAGCACACTGTCGCAATATGATCCTGAACTGGTTGCTCTTATGGCTACCGATCTTGATCTTACGAATATTGCGGTCAGTTTCAAGAATTTCCAGGCAGTCGTCCTCGATCGAAGCTATTCTACCCTCAGCAGCCATCTCCAGCGGCAGACTGAACCATTGCGTACACACGGCATGCTTGTCTTTCATGCCGCAGTAACCGATGTCCGCCATGTTGGTGCCGGTTAGTGTGGCAATGCGCTGCGCGACATCGAGCGTTGTAAGGTCCGTTTTCCTGAGCCGCAGGCAGAAATGCTCACCACTGCCCGTGAGTGCAAAGCCGATACTTTCATCAACACAGAAATCGTTAAATTCCTGCTTCATTATCGCCCTTAGTGGCGGACTACCCAGGGCATAATTCAACTGCGACAGCGGTAAAAGCGCGGCTGTCGCCTTGACGACAGGTTCAGGTATTGTCATGCACTAACACGATTCAATAACACCACCGCATGACAGGCCATACCCAATTTTTTACCAATATCACCCAAGCCCTCGGTGGTGGTAGCTTTGAGGTTTACACGATCGGGAGGCAGTTGCAACAACTCAGCCAGGCTTGTTTTCATCGCCTGTCGATGCGGGGACAGTCTGGGTACCTGCGCGATCACGGTGGCATCTACATTAATCAATTGAAAGTCTCGTGCCGTCGCCAGAGCAAGCACGCTGGCGAGTAATTTAGCACTGTCAACGCCGGCGTATTGCGAGTCATCATCGGGAAAATGCTGTCCTATATCGCCCTCAGCCAACGCCCCCAGAATAGCATCACACACAGCGTGCAAAACCAGATCGCCGTCTGAATGCGCTTCCAGACTTACTCGCTCCGGCACCAGCACTCCCGCCAGGATGAGAGGCTTTTTCTCGTTATAGCGCGCCGCAAATCGATGCACGTCATAACCATGTCCAATACGCATACCATCAACAGTCATGTTCTATTCCTGCAACTCTAATATCTTGGTCGCCAACTCCAGGTCCGCTGCATGGGTGATTTTGATATTGGTGCTGGCGCCTTCTATCATCTGTGGTCTATATCCCATTAGCTCGACAGCACTGGCCTCATCCGTTGTCACCGCGTTATTTTCGACAGCGGCTTCCAACGCGGCAAGCAACAAGCCATAACGAAACATCTGTGGTGTAAAGGCATTCCAGACACCGGTACGATCGATAGTGTTCTGTACCAGTTCCTGGTCATCCACTTGTTTTAAGGTATTCTCCGCTGGAGCACCTAACAGACCACCTACGTCATGATCCTGCAGCTGGGCAAGCAGTCGACGGATATCCGAACTCAATACACAGGGCCTCGCAGCATCATGCACTAACACCCAGTCCCGGGCTTCCACTTCCTCTTCCTCTTTAAGGCGGCGTAATGCCTTCAATACACTCCGCTGCCTGTCATCACCACCAACAACGGTCACGACTCGTTTGTCCGGCGCGGGTTTCAACTGCGAAAACAATTCATCTTGCGGGTGCAGAGCAACAATAATTTTTTTTATTTCCGCAATACTCGCCAGTTTTTGTAAAGCGACGGCAATGACGGGAACGCCATTGATTGGCAAGTACTGCTTGGGTGTGCTTGACCCCATGCGGAGACCGACGCCTGCCGCTGGCACGATTGCCCAAATTGTCATCTTGAATTCTTCTTTGTTGTAAAAGTATCAGAGCCTGAGCTCGAGATATCTCTACCAAATTTATCTTTTGCTCTATGACAGTAGGTAGTTGATGCGTGTGGCGGGGCTTGGCTACTAGTCGACTATGAGGTAGAAAATTTCTCCATCGCGGATCATGCCTAATTCCGACCTCGCTCGTTCTTCCACCGCCTCCAGCCCGTTCTTGAGATCCAGTACTTCTATTTCCACCAGTCGATTGCGTTCAATGAGATCAGCATTGCTTCGGCGCTGCGCTTCGAGATCGACTTCCAGCATGTTGAGCGCCCGAACACTGTCCTCTCCAAGCCACAGTTGATACTGTAACGTGGCGATGACGAAGACTATAAAAGCGAACAGTAATTTCATTGCGTCTCTATTTATTTCATCAAATCCATTTGCAGCTAATCGATAAAACGGGAGAACTCACCGAGTCCCCTGTAAATCGAACTACTGCCTAACTCTTCTTCAATACGCAATAAACGATTGTACTTCGCCACCCGATCAGATCGACTCAATGAACCGGTCTTGATCTGACCCGCCGCGGTGGCAACCGCCAGGTCGGCGATGGTGGTATCTTCAGTCTCGCCGGAGCGATGAGAAATAACCACCGAGTAGTCAGCTGCCTTGGCCATGTTGATCGCAGCCAGGGTTTCCGTCAATGTACCAATCTGGTTGAATTTGATCAGTATAGAATTGGCAATGTTCTCACTTATACCACGCTGCAGAATACTGGTATTGGTGACGAATAGATCGTCGCCTACTAACTGAACTTTATCGCCTATTTGCGCAGATAATTTAGCCCAGCCCCCCCAGTCACTCTCATCCATGCCATCTTCGATAGAGAGTATGGGGTAGTTTTCACTGAGATTCTGCAGATAATCGGCGAAACCGTCCGCGTCGTAGCTCTTGTTCTCGCCCTTGAGGCAATACCTGCCATCGACGAAAAACTCGGACGCCGCGCAATCGAGCGCCAGATGCATGTCCACGCCCGGCTTGAACCCCGCCATTTCTATGGCCTGCAGGATGGCATCCAGCGCCGCCGCATGAGAGGACAAGTCAGGGGCAAAGCCGCCTTCATCCCCCACCGCCGTGCTCAAACCCTGCCTGCTGAGTACCGATTTCAGCGCATGGAAGACCTCTGCTCCATAGCGCAAGCCCTCCGAAAAGCTCGGTGCACCGGTGGGCTGAATCATAAACTCTTGAATATCCACATTATTATCGGCGTGCTCACCCCCATTAATGATGTTCATCATGGGTACCGGCAGAGAATAATTACCCTCGCTACCATTTATTCTGGCTATGTGAGTGTACAGCGGCACCCCGGAATCAACTGCCGCCACCCTGGCAGCAGCCAGAGACACTGATAAAATAGCGTTAGCACCCAGCTTTGACTTGTTTTCAGTGCCATCCAGATCCAGCATTACCTGGTCAAGACCAGCCTGGTCCAGGGCATCGTAGCCCTTCAGGGCATCCTGAATACTGGTATTTACATTTTTAACGGCGTTTAAAACCCCTTTGCCTAGATACCGAGAGGGGTCTTTGTCACGCAATTCCAGCGCTTCCCGCGAGCCCGTGGAGGCGCCGGACGGTGCGCACGCTGTTCCTACTACACCGCTTTGAAGCACTACATCGGCTGCAATCGTGGGGTTGCCCCGCGAGTCCAGAATTTCACGAGCTTTAATTGAGCTAATTGTAGACATTTCAATTCCTTATGAATCTTATTTAATCTAATAGATTAATATTTTGTATTACTTGGTGTCGAGCTCAGGCAGGGTTTTTACCAGTTCATCCAGGGCCTTCATCTGCTCGAGGAACGGTCGCAGACTGTCGAGCCGCAAGGCACAGGGGCCATCACAGCGGGCATTGTCGGGATCGGGATGAGCCTCGATAAACAGGCCCGCCAGTCCCTGGGATAGTCCGGCCCTGGCCAGCGCGGTAACATCCCCGCGGCGACCACCGGCGCTATTCGCCAGAGCACCCGGTTGTTGCAGGGCGTGAGTGACATCGAACAGCAGTGGATAGCCAAACTCTTTCATAACACCGAAGCCGAGCATGTCTACCACCAGGTTGTTGTAACCAAAGCTGCTGCCCCGCTCGCAGAGCATCAACTGCTGATTCCCGGCCTCTTCAAATTTAGTCAGAATATGCTGCATTTCCTGGGGTGCTAAAAACTGTGCTTTCTTGATATTGATTGCAGCGCCGGTTCCGGCCATCGCCACGATTAAATCCGTTTGCCGCGACAGGAAAGCAGGCAACTGCAAGACATCGGCAACTTCACTGACCGGATGCGCCTGGGAGGGCTCATGTATGTCGGTTATGACAGCCAGATCGAACGTAGTTTTGATCTCGCTGAGAATTTTCAGGCCTTCATCCAGGCCTGGACCCCGGTAAGAATTAATAGAGGAGCGGTTGGCTTTATCGAATGAGGCTTTAAACACATAGGGAATATTGAGATCTGAACTTACGCGTTTGAATTGCTCGGCCACCGTTAACGCCAGGTCTCGTGACTCCAACACGTTCAAGCCGCCAAACAGCACGAAGGGCCGATCATTGCCGAGCACTATGTCGGCCACGTTAATTTGCTTGGATGTCATGAACTGAATTTAGACCCTGCTACAGATTAAAAATTGGGAAGAGAAAAAGGGGACAGCGGCGATTTTCTCCACTATCTTCGATAATATTCTAAATCACTGGGGAGTATCCTCCGTCCCTTTCTACTAATTTCGGAACGGCTATCTCGACGGGCGATAGCCGCCTTGACGAAGCCGGTGAAGAGTGGATGTCCTTCACGCGGTTTCGAAGTGAACTCCGGATGAAACTGACAACCTACGAACCAGGGGTGATCCGGGATTTCAATCACCTCTACTAACATACCGTCCGTCGACTTGCCTACTAACTTCAAGCCGGCAGCCGTCAATCTGTCGATGTAGTTATTGTTAAACTCATAGCGGTGGCGGTGGCGCTCCACTATCTCTTGTTTGCCATAACACTCGAAAGTGGTGGAATCTTTCTCCAAAATACAGGTTTGACCACCAAGGCGCATGGTGCCACCAAGGTCTGACTCCTCATCTCTGAATTCGGTGTCACCGCTGGCCGTAGTCCATTCGCTAATCAAAGCAATGACCGGATGCTCGCAGTCCGGATCGAACTCGGTACTGTGGGCGCCGTTAAGCCCGACCACATTTCTGGCATAGTCGATCACGGCTACCTGCAAGCCCAGGCAGATTCCCAGATAGGGGGTTTTGTTTTCCCGGGCATACTTCACTGCCGCGATCTTGCCCTCGATGCCGCGCTCACCAAAACCACCGGGCACCAGGATGGCATCCTGATTTTCCAGAATCTCCACTCCCTGCTGCAATACCTCACTGGAGTCGATATATTTTATGTTTACTCTGGTACGAGTCTGAATGCCGGCATGGATAATCGATTCGATGAGTGACTTGTAGGCGTCCAGCAATTCCATGTACTTACCAACCATGGCCAGGTTAACTTCCTGACTGGGGTGCAAATGGGCTTCAACCACCCGATCCCATTCTGAGTAATCTGCAGGTGGACAATCGAGGTGGAATTGCCGGATGATGATTTCATCGAGACCTGCCGCTCCCAGCTTCCCCGGAATTCGGTAGATAGAATCACTGTCGGGTAAGGAGATAACCGCCGGCAGTTCGACGTTGGTAAACAGGGCAATTTTCTTGCGCGATGACTCGTCGATCTCCTGAGTCGAGCGACACACCAACACGTCAGGCTGAATGCCTATGGAGCGCATTTCTTTCACCGAGTGTTGGGTGGGCTTGGTCTTGGTCTCACCAGCCGTTTTGATGTAAGGAACCAGGGTGAGATGCACGAACAGAACCCGTTCAGAACCCAGCTCCACCTTCATCTGTCGTATCGCCTCAAGAAAAGGCTGTGACTCGATGTCACCCACGGTCCCGCCAATTTCAACCAGCGCCACATCGACTCCCTGGGAGCCTGCGACGATGCGACGTTTGATTTCATCGGTTATGTGCGGAATGACCTGAATGGTCGCGCCCAGGTAGTCGCCACGACGCTCCCGCTTTAATACTTCTTCGTATACCCTGCCGGTGGTGAAGTTGTTGGATTGGTGCATGGTGCTGCGACTGAAACGTTCGTAGTGCCCGAGGTCGAGATCGGTCTCGGCGCCGTCCTCAGTGACAAAAACTTCACCGTGTTGAAACGGGCTCATGGTTCCAGGATCCACATTGATGTAGGGATCCAGTTTTAACATTGTGATATTCAAGCCGCGGGCTTCGAGAACTGCCGCGAGAGAAGCTGAAGTGATGCCTTTGCCCAGTGAAGAAACTACACCACCGGTAATAAAGATATAACGAGTCATCGGGGCCCCATCTATGGTAAGTGAATCAGCGCTGCACTGACCCATGCAGATGGAGTTACAGACTACCAGAAGCTCCCTTCAAGCTCAATCCAAAAACAGCCAACATTGCACTGAAAGCTGAGGCAGTAGGGTACGGGAGCGCAGCGCGCCTGCACAGATTGTCATACAATCATCCTCCGCTGTCAGAGGTCGTCTAAAAACTCAACAAAAACCGAAGTCAGGGCCACACCAGCTAATCTGCATACTCGGATCATTTCCCTTGGCCACAAATTTCTCCACGACTCCAACTCCAGGCACGCAGACCAGCTCTTCTCCCAGATACAGCAGCGGTATGCGATCGCGCAGCCAGGGTTCGATCTCCTGTTCCTGTAACAGTTTCTTCAACGACTTATTGGGTCGCCCTGGCAGCTGGCAGGATTCTCCGCCCTGGCGATATCGAATCTGTAGCGGCCCTGGCAGCGGCAGTGCAAGTCCATTGCCCGCAGTCGTTTTAGATATCAGAGTGCCGTTGTCGGGCAATTCAATTACTTCGAGTTTGCTGGTATCCCATTGCAGCTGGCTTGGCGGGTCTAGCTCAGGCGGAATTTTCAATGCGTACAAGCGTTTTTTGTAGCGCCTGAGTTGAAAGCCATCACCAACGAGCCTGGCTCCACTGCCAGCCTTGATGCCCAGCACTTCGTTGTTTAGTTGTTGCAGTCGGTTCCAACCCAGCTCGGGCACGGCTATTTTTTGCAACCAGTGCCGCAATAGATTGCGCCGGCGGGCGTTAGACAGTAATTGCAGTGGCTCAATTTGAATGACGGAGGGACGCTCCGTGCGTAGAGTGGTGAGATCAATCGTAGCCAGTTCTTCCAGCAGTTCGTGCCCTTCTGCCGCCAGCGCCGACGTTTTCAGCCAACTGTCACGATAGCCAGGCCATCTCGTCGCAAGCAAGGGCAGCAGGGCTTGTCGGCAGAAATTTCTATCAAATTTTTCATCTTCGTTAGACTCATCTTCAAGCCAGAGTAACTGTTCTGCGCGGGCATAAGCAGCGAGTTGCTGGCGCTCGAATCCTAACAACGGCCGATAGAGAAAACTCTTGCCCAGCGATCGGGTAATGGGAATGCCGGCAAGGCCTTTGAGTCCCGAACCGCGCATCAGCCGCAGTAAAAAAGTCTCCATCTGATCATCGAGATGGTGAGCTAGCAGCAAGGCTTCGCCAGCGCGTAGCTGATTTTCGAAAGCCTCATAGCGAACTCTGCGTGCTGCGTTCTCGATATCTGCGACTGGCAAGCTTTGACCAAAGTCGGCTCGCACGTTTTCTACCTGAAGATCGATTGACAGGCTTTTGCAGGCTAGCTCGCAATGCCGCTCCCAGGCGTCTGCATTTAGCTGCATGCCATGATTGATATGCAACGCGCGTAGTGTCCAGTGAAAGTCTGCCTGTTGACTGAGCTGATGGAGGACATGTAGCAACACAGTTGAGTCCAGGCCGCCGCTGAACCCCACCACCAAGACACTGCACGTTGGCATAGAGTGCAACGCTGTGGTCAGGACTTGGAGATTAAATTTCATGGTCGGGTTTCTGCGGGGCTGATTCAGGTCGTGAGGCCGGTTTTAAATGGACCGGGCCACTGGCAGATGAGTTGATGTGCGCGGGAACCAGAAAGTCTAGAGGCCGTATGCCATTAGTCGTTTATAACGTCGGTCGACCAACTCATCGGGGTCCAGAGCAGACAGACGATCAATCTGCTCAATCAGCGCCGCTTTTATATTTGCAGCCACTGCCGCGACGTCGCGGTGCGCGCCGCCCAAAGGTTCTGCAATGGTGAGGTCGACAATGCCCAGTTCCTGCAGTCGCACCGAGGTAACTCCCATCGCTTCAGCGGCAGCCGCAGCATGCTCGGAAGATTTCCACAAAATAGTCGCGCAACCTTCCGGCGTAATAACGGTGTAGGTGGAATACTGCAACATATTGAGTTGATCGCAGACTCCTATAGCTATAGCACCGCCTGAATTCGCTTCACCGGTAACAGTGGCAATTAACGGCGTCCCCACCCGCGACATCATCGCCATGTTTTCGGCAATGGCCTCATTAACCCCGCGCTCCTCGGCATCCATTCCAGGGTAGGCGCCGGGCGTATCTATAAAGCTCAGTACCGGCAGACGATAGCGCTCGGCGAGTTTAATCAGCCGGCGTGCTTTGCGGTATCCCTCTGGCCTGGGCATGCCGAAATTGTGGCGCACCTTTTCCTTGGTACCCCGGCCTTTTTGATGACCAATCACCATCACCGGCCTGCCATCAATTCTTGCCAGGCCACCGACAAGCGCCTGGTCATCAGCGAACAAGCGGTCGCCGTGCAGTTCATCAAAATCGGTGAATATATGCTGAATATAATCCAGGGTATAGGGTCGTAACGGATGTCTCGCAACCTGTGAAATTTGCCAGGAAGACAAGTTGGAATAGGTTTTTTCGGTGAGCTTGACGCTCTTGGCTTGAAGGTTCTGAATTTCATCAGTGATATTCAGCTCATTGTCACTACCAACGAGTCGCAGCTCGCTAATTTTGGCTTCTAATTCGGCAATGGGTTGTTCAAATTCTAGGTAATTCGGATCCATGAGTTTTCCGCTACTGCTATATCTAGTCAGACTGACTGGACTTTTTTCAGTCCTTCGCTCGAGACAACAGCGTCTTGTCTGATCTGTAATCGAGGTTCACTTTGTCTTTACCATATTCCCTCCGCAATCTTTGAATAAGGTCGCTGGCGGGTGATACGACCCAGTCCTGTCCAAGCATTATACACCCTCTGGAGTCCGCGCGTTGGTAATGCACCACTACCCTGCAGCCCTCATCCCTACCTGCAGCAGGATCATTTACCTGCTTCAGCGCCCCTTGCAAATTGCTTGTTCCTTTCGATCGCAGTTGCTCTCGGTTGCTGTCGTTGCTAACGGGGTCAACTGCCAAAGTGCTGGCTTCGCTATGCCTCGGCTGCCTATAGGGAGCAAGTATATTAGCCAGGTGTGTGCAAAAATTCGTTTCCAGGCCGCTGGCGTCCAGCCTCAGAGCCAGGCGGTGCGCACAACGCTTGCGAGCTTCGTCCAATGTCATTAAATGCCTGGCTCTGCCGCGGGTACCACCGGTGTAATCGTCCACACTCACGGTGCACTCGACCACCAGAATTGCATCTTTAATCAACAGGTCTCGGAATTTTTCATATTCTTTCGCGTACAATGACACTTCAAAGCGACCGCTGCGATCATCCAGTGTGAGAAAGGCAATAGTGTCTCCGCCCTTACTCCTCATTGTTCTGACAGCGTGCAACAAACCGGCGACCAATTGAGCTCCCCGTTCAGGCCGAAGATTGGAAATTCGATCTGAGGTAATGTGGGACAATTCCGACAAAAATTCGTCTATAGGATGACCGGAAAGATACACCCCCAACGCTTCCTTTTCTGCGGCCAGGCGTTCTTGTTCAGCCCAGGGTTTAATGCCTGCACTTCCAGCCAGGCTAGCAGCTGCAGCCACCGGCACGATTTCACCAAACAGATCATCTACGCCGCTGGCCCGATTGCGATTACTCTGTTCCGCTGCTCGCATGGCCTTGGGTAGCATCACCGACAACTGTGCTCGCGCAGAGTCAAGATCGCCCTCTACCAGCTTGTCCATGGCGCCAGAGCGCAACAGGGCTTCCATGGTGCGTTTGTTTACCTGTTTTGTGTCTACGCGCTGACAAAGATCCAACTGGTCACTGAAGGGTCCAGCAGCCCGCGCCTCCAGTAAGCTTGCAACTGGTCCTTCTCCGACGCCTTTTATTGCTCCCAGGCCATAAGCAATCTCGTCGCTGGCATCGACGGTGAAATTGAACTGGCCGGCATTGAGGTCTGGCGGGATTATTGTCAACTGCATAGCACGGCATTCATCGATCAAGGTAACTATCTTATCTGTGTTCTGCATCTCTGCCGACAGCACCGCCGCCATAAATTGAGCAGGATAGTGCGTCTTCAGCCAGGCTGTCTGGTAAGAAACCAGTGCGTATGCTGCGGAATGGGATTTGTTAAAACCGTAACCAGCGAATTTTTCCATCAGATCAAAAATGGGCTCGGCCACCTTGGCATCGACATCACGGTCGCTCGCGCCCTGCAAGAACGTCGAGCGCTGCTTTGCCATCACCTTTGGGTCTTTCTTGCCCATGGCCTTGCGCAATATGTCGGCACCGCCGAGCGTGTAGTTAGCCAGCACCTGGGCAATCTGCATGACCTGTTCCTGATACAGAATGACGCCATAGGTAGTAGCGAGAACCGGTTCCAACTCGGGATGAGGAAAAACCACACGGGTTCTGCCATGCTTGCGATCGATAAAGTCGTCGACCATCCCCGACTGTAACGGTCCTGGCCTGAACAGCGCTACCAGCGCAATAATATCGTCAAAACAATTGGGCACCAGGCGCTTGATCAAGTCCTTCATGCCGCGGGATTCCAATTGGAATATCGCGGTAGTCTCCCCTTTTTGCAGCAATCTGAAGACCGCCTCGTCATCCAGCGGCAGCGCATTGATAGCGACTGCAGGCTGCCCCTCCGGGGCCTGGGCATTGATCATCTTTACCGCCCAATCGATGATGGTTAGTGTCCGCAGACCGAGAAAGTCAAACTTCACCAGGCCTGCGGTCTCGACGTCATCCTTATCGTATTGGGTAACTAGGCCCTGACCGGTTTCATCACAGTACAGGGGAGTAAAATCGGTTAGCTTGTTCGGTGCGATTACCACTCCACCGGCGTGTTTGCCGACATTGCGAGTGATGCCTTCCAGTTTGCAGGCCATCTCCATAATTTCCTGAGCATCGTCATCTGCATCGGCAAACTCACCCAACTGAGGCTCCATCTGGAACGCTTTCTCCAGCGTCATACCCGGTTCAAAGGGGATTAATTTCGACAGCCTGTCACCCAGTGCATAGGGCTTGCCCTGGGCGCGGGCCACGTCTCGCACCACCGCTTTTGCCGCCATGGTGCCAAAGGTAATGATTTGTGAAACAGCATCCTTGCCGTACAACTGTGCAACGTGTTGAATTACCCTGTCCCTACCCTCCATGCAGAAGTCGACGTCGAAGTCTGGCATAGAAACCCTTTCGGGATTCAGAAAACGTTCGAACAGCAAGTCGTATTTCAAGGGGTCGATATCGGTAATTCCCAGTGCGTAGGCAACGATCGAGCCGGCACCGGAACCTCGTCCCGGACCAACCGGTATATCGTTTTCCTTTGCCCATTGGATAAACTCCATAACAATGAGAAAGTAACCGGCAAAACCCATTTGATTAATAATTTTCAGCTCAACCGCCAGTCGATCCCGATAGGCTTCGAATGTCTCTGCTGGCTCGGTCTCATCATCAAACAAAGTCTGCAAGCGGTTCCTGAGTCCGTCGCTGCTCAGGTTTGACAGGTACTCTTCCAGGCTGGTTCCCTTCGGCACTGGGTAGGTGGGCAGACTTGGGGCTCCCAGTTGCAGAGTCAGGTTACAGCGCAGGGCTATTTCGGCGGCGTTTTGAATAGCTTCCGGAATATCGACAAACAGTTCGGTCATTTCGGCAGTACTCTTCAGATACTGCTGCTCGGTGAAATTGCGTGATCGTCGTGGATCATCCAGCGATCGGCCCTCGTTGATACAAACTCGCACCTCATGGGCATCGAAGTCTTGCTGATCCAGAAAACGCACATCGTTGGTCGCCACCACGGGACACTGACAGGCCAGTGCCAGTTTCAATGCAGCGTTGATATAGGCATCCTCTTCGGGCTTACCTACCCGCTGCAGTTCCAAATAGAAACTGTCGGGAAATATTGCCTGCCACTGCCGCAGGCGTCGCTCTGCTAATTCGAATTCCTGCGCCAGCAAGGCCGCACCAATATCACTGTGCTGAGCACCAGAAAGAGCGATCAGACCTTCGGATCGCTCAGCTAATTTGCTGCGACTAACAACGGCAAGGCCGTGACCAGGATTATCGGTGTAGAGGTCGGAAATGATCTGGGTGAGGTTGCGGTAACCAAGCTCGTTTTTAATAAGCAAAACCAGTCTAGTGGTCTCATTGCAGTCTGCATCCGCCACCTTGATATCACAACCGCAAACAGGTTTTATGCCCGCCTCGCTGGCGCCATTGTAAAACTTGATAAAGGCAAACATATTAGAGGCATCGGTGACAGCAATGGTGGGCATTTGCATCTGCCGCAAGCGCTGCAGCATAGGCTTGATCGTGATCAAACCATCGCTGATGGAGAACTCTGTGTGTAATCGCAAGTGTGCGAACGGTGATGAAGAACTGTTAGAAGGAGCCTTGGTCGACGAATTTTTTGACATGCAGATCGATCAATACCGCGGAACGAAGAATCCGTAAATATACTCTGTTTCGACCTGAAAGTTTACTCTATCCCCGTGCGGTTGAAATAAGTTTTGCCACCGGTGCGAAACTACGTCGGTGAATTTCACAGGGCCCCAATGTTTCCAAGGCAGCCAGGTGCTGCCTGGTGGGGTAGCCTTTGTGCTGCGCGAAACCATAGCCTGGAAACTTCGCTTCAAATTCCACCATTTCCTGATCCCGTGTCACCTTGGCAAGAACAGATGCCGCCGCAATCGCGGCCACCAGGGAGTCACCTTTGACTACTGCCCTGGACGCATATTGCCAGCGCGGACAACGATTACCATCGACGAAGACAAACTCAGGCTGCAAGGCTAATCCTTCTACCGCTCGTCGCATCGCCAACAGGCTAGCTTGCAATATATTGAATCTATCTATTTCCGCGACAGAGGCCCGCGCTACAGCATAGGCCAGGCTATTGGCTATTATCAGCTCGTAACAGCGGCGACGCTGTTTTTCACTGAGTTTCTTCGAGTCAGCCAGGCCTGGAATGGGCCTGTTCGGATTCAGAATCACCGCGGCAGCAACCACATCTCCGGCCAGAGGACCACGCCCGACCTCATCGGTGCCAGCCAGGATGCGCGCCGTACTTCCCGCATCCAACCATTCCCGGTCCGCGCGCAAGCCCCTAACCTCGATCCGGATTAATCGGTAAATCCAGCAGCCTCAGGATCGCTTCAGCGGCGCGACTCGAAGCGTCCAGGCGAATGCTGCGATGGATGGCATCAAATTCATCCAGCAGGGCTTCGTGGTTGGTCTGTCCCGCCATGAAGCTGACGATCTCGTCACGCACCCTTTCGATTGTTACCTCGTTCTGCAGAAACTCCGGAACCAGTCTCTTGCCTGCCAGCAAATTTGGTAGCGCCACGTTGGGAATCTTCACAATGCGTGAACCGATGGCGTAGGTGAGTGCTCCTAATTTATAACAAACCACCATGGGTCGACGCAGCAGCATGGTTTCCAGCGTCGCCGTTCCTGACGCCAGCACCACAAAATCTGCGGCGCTGATAGCCTGGTGGGAATCGTCGACCAGCACAAATTGGTCCCCAGGAAAAATACTGGCAGATCGCAATAATCCGGTAATCTGGCTCCTTGCTGACGCGCTACTGCAGGGAATAATAAATTTCAATTGCGGGCAGTGCTGCAGTGCTTCGACCGCGGCGGCAAAGAATACCGGCCCCAGGCGCTTGATCTCACCGCCCCGAGATCCAGGCATCAGGGCGACAACTTCGTCCGCTAGTGCAAGATCGAGTTGTGCTCGAGACTCAGCTTTTTGATCTTCGAAACCGATACTATCCGCCAATGGATGACCAACACACTCCACCGCAATTCCGTGCTCTTCATAGATGGCGGTCTCGAAAGGGAAAAGCGTCAGCATGAGATCGACTGCCCTTTTTATCTTGTGTATTCGGTTTTTACCATGGGCCCACACGCTGGGGCTCACATATTGTACGGTTTTGACGGCATGCTGCCGCAGCGGCTCTTCGAGGCGAAGATTAAAAGCCGGCGCATCGATTCCTATAAATGCCGCTGGAGGATTGGCGACAAATTCGCTGTGTAGCTGACGTTTGATCCTGAAAAGCTCTGGTAAACGCCCGAGCGGCTCGACGAAACCCATCACCGACAATCTATCCAAAGGCGCCAGCGTGCGGCATCCGAGCTTCAGCATTTCAGGGCCAGCGATGCCGACGAATTCGGCGTTGGGATAGTGCGCTCGCAATGCTCGGATGAGACCAGCTCCAAGATTGTCGCCCGAACTCTCGCCGGCGACTATTCCAAAACGCAGGGCCTTACTCATTGTAAATTGGGTCGGGCAAATCAAGGAACCTCAAACTTTCAGGACGTCACGAGACTATTGCGCCAGGCTCACTCCATAGAAATGGTGGGTACCGATGCAGGGGCTACTAACGATGAATCCCTTTCTCAGATGCTTCCAGGGAATCGATCAGCGGCTGTAGAGCATCACAGCCTGCACGCATCAACTTTATCTGTGCAATGGCTTCCTCCAGCTGCAGATTGCGCTTGTACACTAACTTGAAGGCTTTGCGGATGGCCGCAATGTCGTCCTTGCTAAAGCCACGCCGCTCCAGCCCAATTACATTAACACTGCGTATTACACCGGGGTTGCCGCTCAGTATCATGTAGGCAGGAAGGTCATTGGTAACATGAGCCATGCCGCCAACCATGGCATGAGCGCCAATCTTTAAAAATTGATTTACCCCAACATACCCACCCAGGATGGCCCAGTCTGCTACTTCGACGTGGCCGGTAATACCCACATTATTTGCGAAAACAGTGTTGTTTGCTATCTGGCAGTCATGCGCTATGTGCACATAAGGCATCATCAGGTTATCGCTGCCTATGCGTGTGACTCCACAACCGAAATCCGTGCCACGATGCAGGGTTACGCCTTCACGAAAAATATTGTTATCTCCGATATCCAGCCAGGTTTCTTCGCCTACAAACTTCCTGTCTGAGGGATCTTCTCCAACCGAACTGAACTGATAGATTTGATTGTTTTTGCCGATGCGGGTATTCGATCGAATGACCACACTGGAGCCGATCTTACTACCTGCCCCGATACTGACATTTGGTCCGATGATACTCCAGGGCCCAACCGATACTCCCTCATCCAATTCAGCCGTAGGATCTATTCTGGCGCTGACATCAATCGACATCCATCTTCCTCTCGGAGCACAAAATAGTCATCGTTCCTACCAACTCATCACCAACCGAGGCTTTCGCCCAAAATTTATAGAGCCCACGGCGATTAGTAATAATTTCTGCTTCCAGGCGGAGTTGATCTCCTGGCACTACCGGTCGTCGTAGTCGCACTTCGTCGGCCCCAACGAAATAATACAGATAGCCGTCTTTGGGCTTTTTCTCCTGGCTCTTGAAACCCAGCACACCAGCCGCCTGGGCCAATGCCTCGATTATTAATACACCAGGCATAACTGGTTGATCGGGGAAATGACCCTGAAAAAACGGCTCGTTTACCGTCACATTCTTGTAGGCGACGATGGATTTACCCAACTCCAATTCTACCACCCGGTCCACCAACAGGAATGGATATCGCTGTGGTAAGTATTCTTTAATTTCGTTTATATCAAGTAACATCGCAAACTCTCTTCAAGAAACTACATTTTATGATGTGCTTTGCTTTTTATGAAGCACCAGAGGATTTCTCTAATGCTTTCAACCTTTTTGCCATCGTATCTAACTGTTCGAATCTAACGATGCTGCGTTTCCACTCTAGCGTCTTCATTTGACCGGTTCCGGAGGAGTACATTCCAGGCTCGGAGATAGACTTGCTGATGAGAGTTCTCGCACTAACCTGTACTCTATCCGCAATCGTCAGGTGACCAATAATTCCGGTGCCTCCACCCAACACGCAATACTTTCCTACAATTGTGCTACCACCCAAAGCAGAGCAACCGCAGATGATCGTGTGCTCACCAATTATGCAGTTATGCCCTATATGCACCTGGTTATCCAGCTTCACTCCCTGCTCAATCACCGTATCGCCGAGCGCACCGCGGTCTATAGTTGAGCCGGCACCAATTTCGACATCATCACCAATAACGACACCGCCTAATTGGTGAATCTTGATGGACCTGGTTCCATCGAAGGCAAAACCAAAGCCATCAGAGCCGATGACTGTACCGCTATGAATAATAACATCCGCGCCTATGGTGACGCCGTGATAGACATTCACGCCGCTGTGTAAAATGCAGGCTTTGCCGATTTTAACGCCTTCGCCGACAATGCATCCCGCCTCTATTCTCACCTCATCGGCAAGGCTGACATCAGCCCCTATCACCGCATAGGCTCCCACTGCAACATCATTGCCCAGGCTAGCCTCTGGATGAATGACGGCGGTAGCATGAATTGACTCTTCGGAGTTGGCGGTAGTATCAAACAATGCTGTCGCATGAGCGAAACAGACATAGGGAGCGGAACATACGAGCGCATTCGACGGGCAGGAATCCAGGTATTTCTCTTCGACAATAACTGCACTTGCCTTGCAGGCAGCAAGTTGATCAAGGTAGGTGGATTTGCTCAGAAAACTTAAGTCGCCCTGGCCGGCACTGCTTAGTGTTGCCAGCCCGGATATCTCGATTTCACTATCACCCACCAGCCTTGCATCCAAGAGGCTCGCAAGTTCACCAAGTGTATATTTTTTATTCCGTGCCACCTGACACTGCCTTAGTAAAGTAAGTCCAGGACACTCTTAGTCTTGAGAATTCTCATTTAATTTTTCGGTCACCTTTGCAGTAATGTCCAGAACCGGGGCAAAGTAAGGTGCACTATCAACGTTCAAGATTAAGTCGTAACCACCTTCAGCAACCACATCCGTAACCGCAGCAGCGAGTTGTTCCTGCATGCTTTGAAGAAACTCCTGGTTCTTCGCCTGCAAAGCCTCCTGAACCCTTTCCTGGATTAGTTGAATTTGCACCTGCAAGTCCTGCGCATTTGAATTCATACGCCTGACTTCTTCTTCCGACATGACGGCTTCATTCTGCTGATATTCTTCCTGCAACGCGAGGAGTTGCTCGCTAAGATCTTGCGCTCGCGTCTCATCGACACCAAATTCCTGCTCCAATTCCTCTTGTACGATTCGAGCGGCGTCAGAATTAAACAGCGCTTGCAGGGCATTTAACACCCCTATCTTGGCACCCTGCGCAAAGCTGCCCTGCGACAGCAGCAGCAGCAAGCTCAGACAAGCGATTGCAATATTGATTCTTTTCACGTGTTTTCTCCAGTTCAAACATTGTGGCTGATTATTGTCAGCACACATTCAATTTTAATAATTCCGAGCAGCGAAATTCGACTCGGCTAAAAGCCCTGACCCACAGTAAAGTCAAAGCTCTTGGTGTCATCGCCGTCTTTACCAAATGGCTTGGCTATGTAAAATGTAAGCGGGCCAAACGGCGACAGGTAGGTAACCCCAAGCCCCACGGCGTACCTGATCTCCCCGAGGTCGAAATCCGTACAGCTTCCAAGCTGTGACTGCCTTACCGTGCAGTTATCCGAGAAGACGTTTCCGCCGTCAATAAAAAAAGCCGATCTTATTCGACTTTGATCTTCAAGAAACGGTACGGGAAATATCAGTTCCAGTGTTGCCGCGGCCAGTATATTACCACCAAAACTGTCAAAATCCTTGTCCAAAAAGAAATTTTGAACCGACAAGCGCACGTCTTCACCTGTATCGAAATCGGTAAGATTAGTCAAATACGCCGCATCGTTGTTAAAGCCTTGGGCAAATCCATTCTCATCGATTACAATTTCCCCGGCATCATCCCGCCGCAGAGTCACTCCCCCTTCCGGGCGATAAGCTGCACCCGGAGTACTTTGCGGCCCCAGGCTATTCTCTTCGAACCCACGAACCACACCTGCTGCACTCAATCCACCGGCGAAGAAATTATTGAAAAACGGCAGTTCTCCGGTGTCGCCATAGCCAAGGCCATAGCCTAAATTCGTGCGTAAGCCGACGGTCCAGGCCCGATTGCGGGTGAGCGGCCAGTAAAACTCGCCGCGGTAGTTAATCCTGGCATATTCCAGATCGCTGCCTGGCAGCGTCACCTCGATGCCAATATTGTGCAGGAAGCCGTCATTAGCCATCTGCCCGCGGTTAAGGGTGTTGCGGAACCAGTTCCCAGTAATGGTGAAGTTATCGAAGGTATCACCGAATTTATCGACGAATCCCTTGTTGGGATTTTGCTGGAGTTGCGCCGGAGTCAGTCCAGACACGGGCAGGAGTACGGCATCTGTAATAGGCCCAAAGAACGGATTGGAGTTGGCACGAGTGACAATGTAGTTGTCAATTCCCTCAATCAACGTAGGGCTGGAAACAATTTCCTGCACCGAGCCGGTGTGGGAAAACAACTCGGTATGGTTAAAGCCAAAATCAATGCCCAGCGCTTCGACTTCACTGAGCGGATAATTGAAGCGCAGTGAGCCACCAAATGAAGTGGTGCTGAAGTTTGTGACATTGAAGGGCGATTCATATTTTGATGCAAAAAGAGAGAAGCCGCGGCTGACCCCATCCGGAGTGAAAAAGGGATCGATGTACTGCAAATTAATTTGCGATTGGAAACGACTCGTGTTAACACCGACAGAAACCGTGCGCCCGGTGCCGAGGAAGTTTTGCGCCTGCAAGCTGGAACTGAGAAAGACATTACCCATACCGCCAGTACCAAGCTGAAAACTGACGGCGCCAAAATTTTGCTCTAGCACATCATAATTAATATCGATCTGATCTTCAGTGCCTGGCACTTCCAGCATCTCCACTTCTACGGTCTCAAAATAGCCTAAGCGTTCCAGCCTTACCTTGGACTGTTCAATCTGCAGACTCGAAGCTGGTGCGCTCTCGAGTTGGCGCATCTCGCGGCGCAACACGTCGTCGGCTGTAGAAATATTACCGCTGAAATTAATCCGATTTACGTAAGTTCGATTGCCGGGTTGAATGAAGAATGTAACCGCGACCGTTTGCTCTTCTTCGTTAACTTCAGGCACACCCGTGGCTTCGGCTAAGGCATAACCCAGATTCCCCAGGAACTGCACCATAATCTCCTCGGTGCCTGTAACTAAACCCTGGGAGTATATCTGCCCAGGGCTGACGAACACAGCAGCTCTCAGCAAGGCCTCTGCATCGACCAGGTCTCCGGCCAGGTCTACTTCATTGACAACATACAACGCACCCTCGTTGACATTAATAGTGATATACACTTCCTTTTGGTCCGGTGTGATCGCGATGGGTGTGGAATCGATATTGAATTCTACGAAGCCGTTGTCGAGGTAGAATGACTCGAGTCGTTCCAGATCGCCAGAAAACTGCTCCCTCGAATATTTGTCCTTCCCGCTCATGAATGCCCACCAGGGCTTTGTTCCCAGCTCAAACAGATCCATCAGATCAGCTTCCGAAAATGCAGAATTACCAACAATATTAATATGCCGAATTCTGGACTCTTCACCTTCATTAATATCCAGGCTGATCGCCACCCGGTTGCGTGGCAAATCTTCTATTTCGATCTCTACTACGGCGCCGTAGCGACCTCTGGCGGAGTACACATCCTGTATGCCCTGTCTGATGACTTCCAATGTGGCACGGGTGAAAATCTGACCTTCTGCGATATCTGCAGAATTCATATTATCGAGGATGTCTTCCGTATCGAGGACGCTATTACCCTCAATTGATATCGAAGCCACCGAGGGCCTCTCCAGCACCGTAATGACAAGGTTATTCCCCTCCCTGGCCACTTCAATCTCATCGAAATACTCGGAAGCTGCAAGCGCTCGAATAAGTTCGGCTGGTGTGGTCTCCAAAACCTCATCACCAATGCCAATTGGTAACAGGTTATAAATAATTCCGGGCGAAATACGCTGATAGCCATCAACGATAATATCGGCGACCGTGAATTCCTGCGCCTTAAGGGGGTGGGTAAACCCAACCGCCAACAGCAAACAAAAAACTGCTTTTTCCATTTGTGACATTCTCAAACTATCTATTTCAATTTGGCGGCAGGGTTTTAGATCAATATTTATAAAGTCGATGAATTATTTTATAAGAGTAATCGACTAACGTCATTGTAAACGGCCAGCACCATTATTCCAGAGATTAATAACAGGCCGAGTTGCAGGCCCCAGGCTTGAATTCTTTCCGGCACTGGGCGCCTGATCACTGCTTCAATCATGTAGTACAGCAAGTGCCCTCCATCGAGGACTGGTATCGGCAATAAATTTAAAACTCCGAGCGAAATACTTAATAAAGCCAGGAATCCCAAATATACATCGAGGCCATAAGACGCGGTTTGCCCGGCAATTTGTGCGATAGTTATTGGGCCGTTAACATTCTTCACGGAAATCAGGCCAATGACCATTTTCTTCACCGATGCAAGAATAAAGACCGATTTATTCCAAGTCTCTTGCAGCGCAGGCTGTATTGCCGAAATCGGATTGTAATTGATTTCCCGCTGCATCGAGGGCGGTACCAGTTCCTCCCAGCTAGTTTCCTGCACGTAGGCACCAATACTGCCAATCACGGATCCATCTTCCCGTGAGCTTGCCTCCGGCTGCAGGAGAATAGCCAACTCTATTCCTTCCCGTTCGACCACGGTGTCCAGCTCGAGTTCCGGACTGGCCCTAATAACTTCTACCCAATGGGTCCAGCCACGAATAGCCGTACCATTGACTGACACGATTTCGTCCCCGGCTAACAAACCAGCAAATTCAGCTGGACCTTCGGGTACAACACCCGCGATTATCGCGGGGATTTCGATCTGCACGATACCCAGACTGGCAACCGGATTGGGCTCCGTTTCCGCCCCCATCCAACTAACTATCGGAATGGAAACAGTAACTACGCGACTTGAATCAGCCGGATCAACAGTCAGCTCCAGATTACCGGTCTCACCCAGCCTCGCCAGCAACTGCAGGCTTACCTGTTGCCAGATAATAGTTTCTTCACCATCAATGGCGAGAATTTCATCACCGCTTCGCAGTCCGGCGACGTGCGCTGGAGAGTCTTCCACGACACCGCTTATGACCGGCGCTACGCCAGATACACCATAGGCAATATTGATTACCCAGAACACAAATATGGCCAACAGGAAGTTAGCTATTGGTCCTGCCGCAACGATAGCAATGCGTTGCCACAAGGGCTTGTAAGCGAAATTGAGGTGTCTTTGGCTGGCCGGTACAGTATCGACAGCGGTCGTAGTGTCCTCCTGCCCCAGCATTTTTACATAGCCGCCCAGAGGAATCGGCGCCAGTACGTATTCCACGCCATCCTTGCCTATCCAGGTCTTGACCGCCTTGCCAAAACCGATGGAGAAACGCAACACCTTGACACCACAGCGTCGAGCCACCCAAAAATGCCCAAATTCATGCACCGTCACCAAAATGCCGAGAGTGACAATTAATGCCACTACGCTTGTGAAAAAATCCAATATCATCGTCATTTACCAGCTCACTTTCGGTGATTATTGATCACGCCAGCTTTCTCAGCAGAACTTCTTTAATATCAGGTCGTTAGCTACAACTCTTGCGTGTTCGTCAATCTCCCGAATGATAGCGAGACTCGATGCCGCTTCACAAGGTATTTTCGATATTACGGCCGCAATAAGTAAAGGGATCTGTAAAAAACCGATTTTCTTTCCCAAAAATGCGCTAACAGCCGCCTCATTGGCGGCATTGAGTACCGCCGGGGCAGTACCACCCTGCTGCGCAGCTTCAATACCAAGCCGAAGACAGGGGAATTTCTTCAAATCCGGTTGTTGAAACTGCAAGGGCTGTTCCGTGGCAAGATCGAGCATCCTGGCCCCTGACTCGATTCGTTGCGGCCAGGCCAGTCCGTAGGCTATTGGAATCCGCATATCAGGGTTAGCCATCTGTGCCAGCACCGAACCGTCGCGATAGTACACCATGGAGTGCACTATGCTCTGAGGATGTATCAGTACCTCCACCTGCGACGGTTCCAGCGCGAACAGGTAGCAGGCCTCAATAAACTCCAGCCCCTTATTCATCAGTGTTGCTGAATCGACGGAAATTTTTCGCCCCATGCTCCATTTCGGATGCCGACACGCTTGCTCAGGGGTGATATCGGCGAATTTTTCCACCGCTAGGTTCAGAAAGGGCCCACCCGACGCTGTCAGTATTATTTTCTGCACATGCACATTTTGAGAAGAACTGGCGCCAATTTCACCGGCAGGTAAACACTGGTATATCGCATTGTGCTCACTGTCTATAGGCAAAATGGTGGCTCCTGACTCCGCTGCAGCGTTCATGAAGAGATCACCGCCCATAACCAGCGATTCTTTGTTCGCAAGCAACACACGCTTACCGCTTTTCACTGCGGCCAGAGTCGGCTGCAAGCCCGCAGCACCAACGATGGCTGCCATCACAGCATCGACTTCCCTGGCGCTAGCCACTTGCGCCAGAGCTTCCGCGCCACTGAGTAACTCAGTGTCGCAATCGCTCTGCTGCAAAAGCACGGAAAAACGAGCTTCTGCTTCGGGGTCAGTGACAACGGCATACTTTGGGGAGAACAAGCAGCATTGCTGAAGCAGCAGATCAATATTGCTTTGAGCTGTGAGGGCATAGAGGCGGTAGTTCGCCTGCTTCTCAATAACTGCGAGGGTGTTTTGTCCAATGGAGCCAGTCGAGCCAAGGATTGTTACATTGACTATCGCAGCCATGAGTTTAGCTCGCGCCCTTATATACGAACATGACTACCAGGGTAAAACCAGGAGCCGCAGCTATCAAACCATCGACTCGATCCAGTAATCCACCGTGACCAGGTAGTATCCTGCCGCTATCTTTCAACTCTTGATTACGCTTTAACATACTCTCTAACAGATCTCCGACTACACTAAAATAAGTAGTAAGCAGTGCCAGCGCGATCAAGGCGGCAAATTGCCAGGCATCGAGGTCTTCAATATAGCGATTACTCGCCCAACTCATGATGATACCCACCAACAGGCAGAGCGCGAGGCCACCCCACACCCCTTCCCAGGACTTGCTCGGGCTCAGTGCCGGGGCCAATTTGGTCCGACCAAATTTGGTGCCAGCAAAATAAGCACCAACATCAGCAGCGGCAACCAACAGAACCAGAGATATCACTAAAAAACCGGAAGGTATTAGATACTTTAGTTGTACGATAGCCAGCCAGACAGGAATCAGTGCAAACAAGCCCATTATGGCGATTTTCGACTTTTCGTTCCATTGCGACTTGTTATCCGGATAAGACCAGAGCAGGGTGGATGAAAGCACCCAGAACAACACCCCGAGACCAAGAATCACCGACACACGAAGCTGATCGAGCGCCAGTGTAGTCGGCCGAATATCGAGTACCAACAACAATGCCGCAAGCATTACGCCGATTGTCATCAGGTAAAAAAATCGCGAACGATTATTAGTCAGACCGGTAAGCCCACACCACTCCCAGGCGGCCAGCAATACAACAACAGATATAACCAGTGCAAATATAAATGATGGCAGTAAAGTGGTGATGACCACCAAGCCCAACAACAACATAACGGCTGTAAAAATACGCTGCCTAAGCACTGTCAGGACCCATCTCATCGCCTTTTATATTTCCACCATATCGACGCTGACGACTATTGTAACTGTCTAGCGCCGCTTGAAACTCTTTATCGTTGAAATCGGGCCAGTAGCAGTCTGTGAAGTAAAGTTCTGTATAGGCAAACTGCCACAGCAAGAAGTTGCTCATCCTGTGTTCGCCACCAGTACGAATACACAAATCAGGATTTGGATATTCATGAGTACTCATATAACCCTGCATGCAATCCAGATCAATATCAGCACTAGTAATTTTCCCTGTCTCAACATCCTGCGCCATGCGTTTAGCAGCATTAGTAATATCCCAGCGACCACCATAATCGGCCGCAACAATAACTGTTGTGCCCGTATTATTTTTCGACAGGTCTTCGACTTCCTGCATATTCGACTGCAATTTTTTCGAGAAACTGGAACGATTACCGACAAATCGAAATCGCACATTTTTTTTATGAAACTGTTTTATTTCATTACGCCTGAGGACTGCAAGGAAAAGTGCCAATAAGCCTTGCACTTCCTTGATCGGGCGGAGCCAGTTCTCACTACTAAAGGCAAACAAAGTGAGATATTTTATTTTTCGATCGACGCAGGAGTTGACGATCTCCTTTGCTACGTCTGCACCATGACGATGCCCAGCTTTGGATGGCAATCCCTGAGCCTTGGCCCATCTATTGTTGCCATCCATAATGATGGCGACATGCTCGGGTAATTGCTTATCAGTATCAAGGATCATCGCTTCAACTCTTTACTGCTACGCCGGCTATTTGAAGTTGTGGTACTCTATCATAGCCAGGGTCAGTTGTTAGAAAGCTTGTGGCCTCTCAAAGAAATCACAGGTTTTCTCAAGAATCTCCTAAAAAGTTAACAGGTCGGTCTCTTTTGTCTGATATGTCGACTCGACGTCAGCGATATATTTGTCGGTCAACTTTTGCACCCGCTCTTCAGCTTTGCGCTGCTCGTCTTCGCTAATTTCTTTCTCTTTCCCCAGGTCCTTAAAGTCGGAATTTGCATCACGCCGGATGTTGCGTATTGCTACCCGCGCAATTTCGGCTTCATGCTTGGCTTGTTTGGTAAATTCTTTCCTGGTTTCTTCCGTTAGCGCAGGCATGGGGACTCGAATAGTGTCCCCATTATTCGAAGGATTCAGGCCCAGGTCAGACTTCAATATTGCTTTTTCAATTTCACCAATCAAGGGTTTTTCCCACGGTGAAATCAGCAATGAGCGTCCCTCTTCTACATTGACATTGGCAAGTTGTGTCAGCGGCGTGTCGGTGCCGTAATAAGACACCATAACACTATCCAGAATACTAGGGTGTGCGCGACCAGTGCGAATTTTTTTGAAGGCGTCTTCCAAAGATGCAACACTCTTTTGCATGCGTTCTTTAGCATCAGCGGTAATCTCATTTATCATTTAGTACTCCTTCATCAAGCAGTCGCAAGCGTGAGCTTAAGCAGTTCAAAATCTATTCAATCAGGGTACCGTCTGGCCTGCCCATGACATTGTCAAGCAAGGCACCGGGCTTGTTCATGTTGAATACCTTAATTGGAATTTTATGATCTCGGCTCAGGCAAATAGCGGTGAGATCCATAACACCGAGCTTCTTCTCAATGACGTCGTCATAGCTGAGCTTGTCGAATTTTTCCGCATCGGGATTTGTGACCGGGTCCGCCGAATACACTCCGTCAACCTTGGTCGCTTTTAGAATTAAATCAGCGTCGATCTCAATGCCGCGTAAACAGGCTGCAGTGTCTGTAGTAAAGAGTGGGTTGCCGGTTCCCGCCGAAAAGATGACCACATCGCTGGCCTCCAAATGGCGAATTGCCGTGCGTCGGTCGTAGTGTTCGACCACACCGCTCATAGGGATTGCTGACATTACCCGGGTAGGTATATTGGCGCGCTCCAGGGCATCGCGCATTGCCAGCGCGTTCATTACCGTGGCCAGCATTCCCATGTGATCGCCCGTAACCCGCTCCATGCCCGCCGAATGCAAGGCGGCGCCTCGAAACAGATTACCGCCACCGATGACCATGCCGATCTGAATGCCAAGCCCAACCAACTGCCCAACTTCGACCGCCATCCGGTCCAGGACCTTGGGGTCAATACCGAAATCCGCATCACCGGTGAGGGCCTCACCGCTAAGCTTTAGTAGTATGCGATTATACTTCCGATCCTGTTTGGGCATTGCCTTCCTGCGTTATAAGTTTCCTGGCTGTACTGTGCTGTCTAAAATCTGTTCCGTCCGGCTGTTCTTGCTACGCCCCTTTCGCTTGCGCGGCAACTTCATCGGCGAAATCAACTTCTTCTTTCTCTATGCCCTCACCGACTTCGTAGCGCACAAAGTTCACGATATCGGCGCCAGCTTCTGCCAGCAGAGCAGACACGGTAATGTCCGGGTCTTTCACGAAAGGCTGTTCCAACAGACTTATTTCGGCGACAAATTTTCGCAGCCGACCACTTATCATCTTTTCAACAATTTCTTCCGGTTTGCCACTCTCTCGAGCCTGCGCTGAGTATATTTCAGTTTCCTTGGCCAGAACATCTTTCGGTACATCTTCTGCACGAACCACCATTGGATTAACCGCGGCTACGTGCATCGCTATGTCACGAGCCAGGGATTCATCCCCACCCTGCAGAGCGATTAACACAGCAATACGATTGTTGCTGTGCACATAGCTTTCAACAATACCCTGATTGACATCTTCAAACTTCAATCGTTGCACTCTGCGCACGTTAATATTCTCACCGATTTTCTGCACCAGTGCCTGTCGACTGTCCTCAAGGCCAGCATTCAGCAAGGCTTCAATGTCAGCGTCGGCGTTCGCAAAGGCCATATCCAGAGTCTGACTGACGAAATTCAGGAAGTTATCATCCCGGGCAGCGAAGTCGGTCTCACTATTCACTTCGATGACCACACCGTAATTGCCATCCTCCGCAATTTTCGACATGACCACACCTTCTGCCGCGACACGGCTGGCTTTCTTCGCCGCTTTAACACCGCTGCCCTTGCGTAAATCGCCAATGGCCTGGCCCATATCGCCGTTGGCGGCGCTCAATGCTTTTTTACAATCCATCATTCCCAAGCCGGTTCGTTGGCGTAACTCCTTCACCATGCTCGCTGTAACATTAGCCATGTTTATTGTCTCTTTCTCAAATTTCTTTGAACATTTATGCTGTGTGAATTCTGAAGTGCGAATGCCTTCTCTAAAAATTAGCGTAATTCAATTACAAGAAGGGGGCTGTGTGCCCCCTGCGGTGTTCCTTACGGTGTGCTAGAACACCAACTGTCCTGAAGTGAATGCTACTCCCCATCCTCTTTGGCATTCGCCGCTGCAGCCTTTTTCTTCGCGGGGAGCTTTTTCTTCGCTGCTATCTTTTTCTTGGCAGGCGTTTTTTTCACTGCAGCTTCTTTTTTCTCCACTGAGGCTGTTTCTTTGGCTGCAGCTTCTTTTTTCTCCACTGAGGCTGTTTCTTTGGCTGGAGCTTCTTCCTTGGCTGGAGCTTCTTCCTTGGCTGGAGCTTTTCCCTCAATTGGCGCTTTTTTAGCCACCACAGCTTCTTCAGTTTTCGCTGCTGCCGCAGGTTCTTCTGACACAGCCTCTGTGGGCTCAGCGTCTGCCTGTTCAGCAGACTCTGCCGCTGGCTCGATCTTATCTGCGGCTGATTCCGCCTTAGCTTCTACAACCTCCTCGCTTGCAGAGTCCGTAGCAGGAGCATCGGTTGCTGCATCTGCAGCTTTCTCCTCCGCCTTATCTCCTAATTCGACAAATTCGCTATCGCCAGCGGCAGGCGCGCTGCGAGCACGCCCTATCAGGCAGGCATCTGCAACTGCTGTCGCGTATAACTGGATAGCTCTGATTGCATCATCGTTACCAGGAATAACAAAATCGACTCCATCAGGATTACTGTTGGTGTCGACGATGCCAATAACAGGAATTTTCAGATTGTTTGCTTCGGTGACCGCTATGCGTTCGTGGTCAACATCGATAACGAACAAGGCGTCCGGCAGACCACCCATATCTTTAATACCGCCAATGCTGCGCTCGAGTTTCTGCTTGGTGCGGGTCAGCATCAGGGCTTCTTTCTTGGTTAGATTGTCAAAAGTACCATCCGCTTCCTGAGTCTCCAGATCTTTTAAGCGCTTTATCGAACTACGAATAGTCTTGTAATTGGTAAGCATACCCCCCAACCAACGGTGGTTGACGTAAGGCATACCTGCTCGCTCTGCCTCTTGCCGCACTAGCTTGGAGGCTGCGCGCTTGGTTCCCACAAATAAGATTTTATTTTTCTTGTCCGCGAGGTCGGCCACCGCGTCCAATGCTGTATTTAGCGCGGGAACAGTGTTTTCAAGATTAATTATGTGGATTTTATTTCTGGAGCCAAAAATATATTGCTCCATTTTTGGGTTCCAGTAGCGACACTGGTGCCCGAAATGCACTCCTGCACGGAGCATCTCTTTCATACTTACAGTCATGTTGCGTTCCTTCAGTTTGGGTTAGGCCTCCATACACCCCATGGATCAACCCTCCTGATTAAAATCATCGGAAGAGCACCCAGACCACATGTGACGGTGTATGTGTGACGTTAGTTTAGTTTAATTTACACTCAGGACATCTGCCCCAAAAGCGCGCCGCTTTATACCACAATTCAGAGCGTAATTAAAGAAAAGCGCCTATTCTCCTCGCCTTACTCCAGAGTGACTACCAGCAGCAATTGTCTGCGCAGCTGATAACATCCCCTCGCCATGAGCTATCCACAGTATTGATCTGTTATAAAACAGGCTGCTGATTTACAATAAGCAGCTTTTGCCGACACCAGGCAGCCCTGCGCCGAGCCATCATGACAATTCAGCTCAAATCCTCCGAAGATATCGTAAAAATGCGCGTCGCCGGTAAATTAGCCGCCGATGTGCTGGAAATGATAGGACCCCATGTACGCACCGGTGTTAGCACCGGGGAACTGGATCGCATTTGTCATCGCTTCATAGTCGATGATCAACAAGCTATTCCTGCCCCGCTAAACTACAACGGCTTTCCCAAGTCTATATGCACATCGGTGAACCACGTTATTTGCCACGGCATTCCCAGCGACAGCAAGGTCCTGAAATCAGGCGATATCATTAATATCGATGTCACCGTGATAAAGGACGGCTTTCACGGTGATTCCAGTAAAATGTTCACCGTTGGCGAGGTTCCAACCCATGCCCAGCGCTTAATAAGAATAACTCAGGAATGCATGTACAAGGCCATCGAACTGGTCAAACCCGGCATCACCCTGGGCGATATCGGTCACGTCATCCAGCAACATGGAGAGGCCCATCACTACTCGATAGTGAGAGAGTACTGCGGTCACGGTATTGGCAGAATATTCCACGAAGAGCCACAAGTACTCCACTACGGCAAGCCCAATACCGGCACCCGCGTTGAGGAAGGCATGACCTTTACCATCGAGCCCATGCTCAATGCCGGCACTCGCTACACCAAGCTTTCAAACAAGGACGGTTGGACAGTGACCACTAAAGACCGCCGTCTCTCTGCCCAGTGGGAACACACACTGGCAGTTACCCGCGACGGCTGTGAAATTCTGACCCTGCGTCCCGATGAACAGCTGTGAGCCTGCTTAATCCATCCAGCCACAATTCCCCCGACGCAAGCGAATATCAACCAGATCATTCCCTGCTGGATATCGAAGCGCTGAAACATCAACTGGCGACTTCTAACAACAGCATTCCCTTGTTTCGAGAAGCCATTCAAAAAGCCAGCACCATCCTTGATGCGCGTTACAAGGATAATCTAAGCATTACCGACATAGTAATGGGCCGGGCCTGGGTCATAGATCAAATCCTGCGACTGGTGTGGCTGCAACAAAATTGGCCAGATGCAGAGCATATCTCTCTGGTCGCCGTCGGCGGATACGGCCGCGGCGAGCTTCTACCCCACTCCGATATAGATATCCTGATACTGACCCGTAGCAATAGAAACAGCAAATACAAAGGCTGCATCAGTACCTTCACGACGCGGCTGTGGGATATAGGCCTGGAAATCGGCCAGAGCGTAAGGTCCATTAAACAGTGTAAGCAGGAAGCCATAGCCGATATAACCATCGCCACCGCGCTAATGGAGTCACGCACCATAATCGGTCCAGTCGAGCTACAAATTGAGATGTATCGACTAAACACTGACAAGCGGGTCTGGCCCACGAAAAAATTCCTGCGGGCAAAATGGGATGAACAGATAGCCCGTCATCAAAAATTCCATGATGTTGACTACTCCCTGGAACCTAATCTTAAAAACTCGCCAGGTGGACTTCGGGACATTCAGACCATCTCCTGGGTTGCCCAGCGGCATTTTGGATCGAATTCATTCAAGGAGCTGGTAAACCTTGGTTTTTTGAAAGAATCTGAAGAGGCCATGCTTAACAAAGGCCAGCAATTTCTTTGGAAACTACGCTACGGCCTGCATCTCATAGAAGGTCGTCGCGAAGATCGGTTGCTGTTCGACACTCAGCGAGAACTGGCGAAATTATTTGGTTACCAGGACGACGAGAAAAGCCTGGGTGTCGAGAAACTGATGAAACAATACTATCGCGCGGTGGCGAATCTGCGAGCACTCAACGACGTCCTGCTGCAACACCTGGACGAAGCGATCTTACGAGAGGGTGAAAGAGAAAAAATCGAAGTACTCAACAACCGTTTTCAAATTCGAAATGGCTACATCGACGTAGTCTCTGCAAATGTGTTTGAACGCCAACCCTACGCACTACTTGAAATTTTCGTGTTAATGGCAAGAAACCCTCAAATAGAAGGCATCCGGGCTTCAACGATTCGCCTTCTAAGAGACAATCGCCGTCTGATAGATGAAGAATTTCGCAATGATATTCGCAATGTCGCTTTGTTTATGGAATTAATTCGATCCCCTTATAAAGTCACTTTACAACTTAGACGCATGTCAAGGTATGGCATCCTGGACCGCTACCTGCCAGAGTTTGGGCAGATCAGCGGCCAAATGCAGCATGACCTTTTCCACATTTATACTGTCGACGCTCATACCCTACAGGTAGTTGAGAACATGCGACGTTTTCTGCGCCCCGATGCCGAAGAAAAATTTCCTGTGGCAGCACATATCGCTCGGAATCTGCCAAAAATTGAACTGCTCTACATCGCAGGCCTTTACCATGACATCGCCAAAGGCCGAGGCGGAGACCACTCGACGCTTGGAATGGAAGATGCAAGGTCTTTTTGTGCGCGACACCAGCTCAGCGACTGGGATGGCAAACTGGTTGCCTGGATAGTAGACAAACATCTACTTATGTCGATGACGGCACAACGTAAGGACATTAGCGACCCGGAAGTTATCCATGATTTTGCCAGGGTTATGGGTGACAAATTACATCTGGATTATTTGTATGCAATGACAGTCGCCGACATTCGGGCAACTAACCCAAAACTTTGGAATAGCTGGCGCGCGACCCTGCTGCGCCAACTTTATCTGCATACCAAGCGGGCGCTTCGATTGGGCCTGGAAAACCCGGTTGATAGAGCCGAGCGGATTGCCGATAAAAAAGAGTCTGCTCTGCGAAAATTGCTTGATCATGGCTTTGACGCCACACGGATTAATGCCATCTGGTCCAATGCCGATGATGAATACTTCGTCAGGGAGTCGGCAGTCAATATTAGCTGGCATACTGAAGCAATAATCAAATTCGAAGGCGAAGGCCCGCTGGTCTCAATAAAAGAAATCTCGGAAAATACCGTAGAGGGTGCAACCCAGGTATTTATTTACACCTCTAACAGTGACTACCTCTTTGCTAACACCACAGCCGCGCTGGAACGGCTGAATCTTAATGTACTTGGGGCCCGAATTTTCACATCGGCAAATGCTTATTGCATGGATACGTTTACCGTACTTGAAAATACCGGCCGCCCGATTGGTCGCAACCCTGGGCGTTTACTGGAAGTCGAATCGGCGCTGATCCTGTCGCTAACGACCAGTAACAGCCCGAGCAAACCGGCTCAATTCCGCCGCACTCGCATGTCGAAATATTTTGACAAGAGAGTCGAAGCGAATTTGATCAATACCCCCCATAAGAATTACTCGACCCTTGAGATTAACTGCCCAGACCAGCCGGGCATATTAGCCTGTGTCGGCAAAGTTTTCGCCGACAATCACATTCAGCTGAAGGATGCTCGCATCACAACTCTCGGCGAAAGAGTGGAAGATTTATTTTTTGTTACCGACACAGATGGCTGCCCCATTACCGACACCAGCGCAATCAATAGCCTGTTAGATGATGTAAAATCCCGACTGGAAGCGCGGCTCGCTGATTAGGCAGGTAAAGCATGATTACACTTTATGGCATACCCAACTGTGACACGATCAAGAAAACCAGGAATTTTCTGACCTCGCAGGAATTGGATTTCCATTTCCACAATTATAAAAAAGATGGCTGTACTACGGCTCTGATCAGACAATTCCTTGCGCATTTTAGTTGGCAGGAACTACTCAATACCCGCGGCACCACCTGGCGCAAGCTGTCGGACTCTGAGAAAAACTCCCTGAATACAGAATCTGCTATAGAATTAATGCAGCGGCAACCGTCAATCATCAAACGTCCGTTGCTGCAGCAGGATTCAATCTGGATATTAGGTTTCAACGAAGAAAAACTCAGCGAATTAATTAGAGGCTCCCAAAATGAGTGATGCAACACCACTCGCGTTTGGCCTGGGCGTGGCAACGACCAATTCCAAGGGCGAAATAATAGAGGTTTACTACCCGCAACCAGAGATTTATCCAGCGCCAGCGATCATGGACGTCGTGCTGGATTGCTGTGGTATAGCCGAGCGAGAAAATTGTTGCATTGAGCTCAATGTCGATGCCCAGGAGAAATTGGCAAAGGCCTTTAGAGAACTGGATCAAACGAGCAGCGTCGAGTTACTGCAACAGCTGATCGATAGTTCCCAGACCATTATTGTCTGCGTACTTAGCAGCGACGCGCCTCCGGCCACCGTAGCCGAAGCTTATTTGAAGCTGCATTTGCTGTCGCATCGACTGGCCCTGCCTAATTCCCTGAATCTCGATGGCTTATTTGCTGTTCTAGTCAATGTCGCCTGGACCAACCTCGGCGCCATTGATCTTGCAGACCTCCCCGCCCGACAACTGGCCGCACGTCTGCAAGGCAATTTGCTGGAAATCATGTCGGTCGACAAATTCCCCAAGATGACGAGTTATGTTGTTCCCAAAGGTGTACGCATTGCGCACACGGCAAGAGTCCGCCTGGGCGCATATCTCGGCGAAGGCACCACTATCATGCATGAAGGATTTGTGAATTTTAATGCCGGCACCCTGGGTCCAGCCATGATCGAAGGCCGCATCTCGGCAGGTGTGATAGTAGGTGAAAACAGTGATTTAGGTGGGGGCTGCAGCACTATGGGCACACTTTCCGGCGGCGGCAAAGAAATAATTTCTGTCGGCAAGAATTGCCTGATTGGCGCCAATGCCGGCATAGGATTTCCACTTGCTGATGGCTGCATAATTGAAGCGGGGCTGTACGTGACGGCGGGGACCAAGATAAAACTGCTTGACGCCGCTGGCAGCTTGCAAAAAACTGTCAAGGCCCTGGAGCTTGACGGCCAGAAAAACCTGCTCTACCGACGCAACTCTCTTTCTGGGGCGGTAGAGTGTATACCGCTGAAAACCGCCAGTAATCTTAACGAAGAATTACACAGTCACAATTAGGCGCAAAAGCTTAAAACTCGGAAAGCAAATGTCCACTACTCTGGATCTGGCAAAGCAACTCATCGCACTACCCTCGATTACCCCTGATGACGGTGGATGCCAGCAGCTGCTGGCGCATCGACTCACAGCAATGGGCTTTACAGTAGAATCTTTACCGTTTGGGCCCGTCTCCAATCTATGGGCCATCACCGCCGGTGATGGCCCTCTGTTTGTCTTTGCCGGTCACACCGATGTCGTCCCTCCGGGCCCGCTTAAGCAATGGAAATTTGACCCATTTACGCCTACTGAACACGACAACTGCCTGTATGGCCGCGGTGCTGCCGACATGAAAAGTAGTCTGGCGGCCATGATCACTGCAGCCGAAAGAGTACTGACAAATCGCACGCTGAATGGACGCCTGGCTTTTTTGATTACCAGCGATGAAGAAGGCGAGGCAGTGGATGGCACCAGGGCGGTTATGGATTTGTTGAAAACCCGCGGCATCAAAATAGATTACTGCCTGGTGGGTGAACCCAGCAGCTCAAAGCGTCTAGGTGACACTATCAAGATTGGCCGGCGCGGCTCATTGAACGGCAAGCTCAAGCTACGCGGCGTGCAGGGGCATGTTGCGTATCCTCAACTGGCCGCCAACCCCATTCATCAAGCCCTGCCCGCCTTGAGCGAACTTAGCCAGATGCAGTGGGATGCAGGCAATGCATCATTTCCCCCTACCAGCTTTCAAATATCAAATATGAAAGCCGGCACTGGAGCCAACAATGTGATTCCCGAAGTCATGGAAATTGAATTCAATCTGCGTTATTCCACACAACTCGATGCCGAGACGATTAAGACGCGAGTTCAGGATTGTCTCGATAGACATGGGCTTACGGAAAATGAATTTAGCTACGACATTGACTGGCAGCTATCCGGCAAACCGTTTCTGACGGCAACAGGCAGCTTGATCGATGTCGTCTGTGAAAGCATCGAAAGCGTCACTGGTAATGTCGTAGAACGCTCGACCGCCGGCGGCACATCTGATGGTCGTTTTATCGCGCCGATGGGCGCAGAACTGGTTGAACTAGGCCCTGTTAACACAACGATTCACAAAGTTAACGAGCACACCAATATTCAAGAACTTGAGAACTTATCCGAAATTTACCAACTAATCCTGGAGCGGATGCTGTAAAACTGTTCGTTGCCAGCTTAGCTGCGTTATTCCTTAGTTTTTAACCAGGTAAACATCGTATCGGCTATTGCGACCCTTGTAGCTAACATCCGGCGTACGAGCTCCCAGCGCCGGTGATAATTTGCCACGCTTCACCACCACTCTATTGTCAGCTAGTTTTAGAGCTGCCTGCAATAATCCGGGTTTATTTTCCTCGTGGCCTAACAGGCCCTGCAACAGGAACATATCTTTCTTTACCCGGGCACTCTTACGGCGGGCAGGAAACATGGGGTCCAGATATACCACATCAACCCGCTGCAGCGAATCACCCAGTTCGAGCAAATCCCCATGCCGCAAACTCAGCCTGGATGCGACTTCTGCCACTGCGGTATTTGCTATCACTTTATCTGAAGCGAGGGCTCTATCAAGTCCATCGGCAAGCATGGCGTGTACGATTCGCGAACGCTCGAGCATTAGTACCGAACACCCGGTCATTGCCAACAAGAACGCGTCCTTACCCAAACCTGCGGTGGCATCGAGGACACTTGGGCACACGCCAGCCCTGGCCGTTGCTTTGTTTAGGCCCACGGCCCTAACCAGATTTTGATGTTTCGGATCATCAGCAAGCCGATGCGTTAAGCTGCCAGCAGAAAAGTCCACGCGCACAGCACCGGGCGCACCTTTGGACGTGCTGAACAGGCTTAATCCCAAGGCTTCATAGCGAAGGTAATAATCCATTGAACTGGCTACAAGTTGTTCGACTGCAAGCAATGAAATGTTCAACGACTTGCTTAGAGAGAGTTCTTTGCTGGCAGTGTCGGCGTTATTTTTAAGCAGCGCGACCCTGAGTTCAGCCAGAGTTTCAGACAAGATATATCGCCAGTAACAGCACGCCGAGCGTAATCCGGTAGATTACGAAAGGCAGAAAACCAATAGCATCAATTAATCGCAGGAAGAAATGAATAGAGGCAAAAGCCACCAGCGCGGACAGACCTGTCGCATAGAGCATTATCGGCCAGTCCACCGTCATAGTTGAAACGCCGCCAGCGCGCAGCAATTCCACAGATTTCAGCAAACCACTGGCGAGGATAACCAGTATGGCCATTAAAAACGAAAATCGGGCGGCCGCCTGTCTGTTTAAATTACAAAGTAAAGCAGCCGTCATGGTGACACCTGAGCGGGAAGTTCCCGGAATCAAAGCGAACATCTGTCCGACCCCTATGAATAAGGCTTGCTTCCAGCTCAAATCGAAAACCCCACGCTGATGTCCTGCTGTCTTGTCTGCCCACAGCAACAGCAATGCAAATACTATGGACGTGGTAGCTATAATGCCCACGGAGCGAGCATATTGCTCGAATACATCACTCAACAGCAAGCCGGCGAGTCCTGCGGGAAGAGTTGCGATAATAAGTAACCAGGCTAATTTCGAGTCGTCACTATGCCTACCCCTGGTCAGACTCAAGAACCAAGCGACTAGCAATCTTTTTACATCAGATCTTAAGTAAAGCAGCACAGCACCCAGGCTACCCAGGTGCACGGCAATATCGAAGGTGAGGCCCTGGTCGGGCCAGTCCAGCAGAATTGACGGCAATAGCAGGTGCCCGCTGGAAGAAATTGGAAGGAACTCAGTTAGCCCTTGCAGGATTGCCAACAAACTGACTTGGATGAGATCAAGGTCCAAGGCTGCACTCCGCTCAGCTATAGTCTAGCTGTACTTTGATATAGTTAGGCATAACTTGCTCGGCGGCTAGCCCCTCACCGAGTTGAAACCTTAGTTTCGCCAGTTCACACATGTCGCGTATATTCAACTCTGAGCCTGACTTATCCTCTACAAGTTGAAAATTTCCTGTTTCCAGTTGCAAGCTGCGCAGTATTTCCTCTGCTTGATCCCAGCCATCGCCTACGCCTAGCCAGTTTCGATCTTCGCCCCGTAGCGGAGGTAAATATTGTGGCTCACAGACTTGCTCTTGCCCAAGCAATACCGTGCCAGCGGCGGCGGACTTGCAGTATGCTGCAAAATACACTTCACGATTCCGCGCGTTCATACTAAGCAAAACGTTGTCGCAATTTTGTTTCGATATCGTCGCCATTGCCATGATCGCCAGATTTGACAATGCCAATACCGGTTTAGCTAAACTCATACCCAGGCCTTGTGCTACGCCGACGCCAATTCTAATCCCGGTAAACGATCCTGGCCCAGCCGCAACAGCGATACCATCAAGTTCATTCAGGCCGCTGCCGGCCTCCTCCAACAACTCTTCGACCATTGGCAAGATCAGCTGTGCGGCCTGCCGGTCGCTGTCACTGGTCCAAGAGACTATTTTATCATCTATTGAGATCGCAGCGCTGCATTTGGGGGAAGAAGTATCGATGGCTAGAAAGCGATTGGTCATAATTGGTAGTAAATGCCGTAATTTAAAGTAAAAATCCCCCTTGAAGCGATTCAAGAGGGATTTGCGGGAAGTTTCGAGTAGACACCTACCGCCTGCAAGCGGTCAGGCACAGACGGCAGGTGTCCTGGCTAAAGTTACTCGGTCCAGCTACGGGCGTACTGTGCTTAACGCCGTGACTGCTTTCGCGCTGAACGCTTCCATTTTACAACTTACTTCTTCTTTCTGGCAGGCTTTTTCTTAGCCGCCTTCTTCTTGGCTACTTTCTTCCTGGCAGGCTTCTTAGCCTCCGTTTTCTTGGCTACTTTCTTCCTGGCAGGCTTCTTAGCCGCCTTTTTCTTCGCAGCTTTCTTCCTGGCCGGCTTCTTAGCCGCTTTTTTCTTGGCTACTTTCTTCCTGGCAGGCTTCTTAGCCGCCTTTTTCTTGGCTACTTTCTTCCTGGCAGGCTTCTTAGCCGCCTTTTTCTTGGCTACTTTCTTCCTGGCAGGCTTCTTAGCCGCCTTTTTCTTCGCAGCTTTCTTCCTGGCAGGCTTCTTAGCCGCTTTTTTCTTGGCTACTTTCTTCCTGGCAGGCTTCTTAGCCGCCTTTTTCTTCGCAGCTTTCTTCCTGGCCGGCTTCTTAGCCGCCTTTTTCTTGGCTACTTTCTTCCTGGCAGGCTTCTTAGCCGCTTTTTTCTTGGCTACTTTCTTCCTGGCAGGCTTCTTAGCCGCAGCTCTGCGCTTAACTGGCTTCTTTTTGGCCTTTTTGGTTGCTTTTTTCTTCGCCACCTTCTTCTTAGCTGCTTTCTTTGCTACTTTCTTTTTGGCCGGCTTCTTCTTGCCAGCCTTGCGAGCCGCTGCCTTGGCCTCCGCTGCTGCTTTTTTGGCTGCCGCTTTCTCTTTCTGAGCAGATTTCTTCGCTGCTATGCGAGCCTTAAGAGCATCTTTACGTGCTTGCTTGGAGGCCTTGCCTGCAGCGGTCTTGGCTTTTTCCTTCTTCCACTTGGCCATGAACGCCTTGAGAGCTTTCTGCAGATCTGCTTCGACCTTGGCCGCTTCTGCTACTTTGCTGGCCTTCGCTTTTGCTACGACTTCAGCGGCACGAGCTCTCGCTTTCGCCATTCTCAACCTGGCATTAAGCGATGCTACTTTTGCTGATGCCTTGCGAGCAGCATTGCGGGCGGCTCCAGCGGCTCTCTTCTTCGCCGCTGTTTTGATTTTGCCGGCAGCTTGTTTTACAGCTGCTGCTTTCTTGCGCGAAGCTGTTGCAGCTTTCTTCGTCGCCGCGTCGGCTTGTTTCTGTATCTTGGCTACCACCTCGTTTGCTTTAATCATAGCCGGGCTACTCACTACGATGGCTGCTGCCTTTTTTCTGGCAGATGCTTTCTTTTTTCGTTTAACTTTAGCCATGCTCGTTTCTCTCCTAGGTTGTGAATCGTAACCGCTTAAGTTTAACAATTGTACCTACCGCTTGCCGGCAACATATCACAAAAATAATCTGGCTTACAGCAAACTCGATACAAAACTGATTAAATTAAATTTCATTTTTACCAGCCCATACAAAAAACCCACTATTGCATGGTGTTAAAGTAATGTTTCGCTACTTGAGTGGAAAACTTTAAGAAAAGATAAACTCAATTACGCTTTTTCCCTTTTCGAATGAACCGCTTTAAGTTTTAATTCTACAAGCTATTTTGATTTTAACTCGGTGAGTCAACAGCAATTAGTTCATTAATCAGTTTGCGAGAATTAACAAGCATTCGAACTAGCTCAAACAACATGGCGAGGCCACAGGGTCGGTTTTAAAAAACCAGCTGCCATTTTTTTTCACTGTCCGGCATATGTGATCCTCGATATCGCTATTCACACACAAAAAAGTCCGAGGACATACTCGGGCTCTTTGCTGTGACAGGACAGGTTTTAGAGTGCCAATTAACTCAACACATTGAATATAGCTTGTTTTATTTCGTCTACCGCCGCTACACCATTTACTTTTTCCACTCTAACCGCCGCTCCTTCCTTTGCACGGTTTTTATAAAAATCCACTAATGGTTTTGTTTGTTCATGATATACGGCCAGACGCTTACGAATAGTATCTTCCTTGTCATCTTCTCGTTGAATTAACTCTTCTCCGCTTTCATCGTCCGTGTTTGCAACTTTAGGGGGATTAAATTCCACGTGATAGATGCGCCCGGAGTCCAGATGCACGCGCCGACCGCCAAGCCTTTTAACAATCTCTTCATCGGGCACTTCGATTTCCAATACCACATCGATTACAACTTCAGCCTCTACCAGAGCTGCGGCCTGGGGAATAGTCCTCGGAAAACCATCAAACAAGAAGCCCTGCTGGCAATCGGCCTGCTTAATCCTTGCCTGCACCAGTGCAATAATGGTGTCGTCGGTTACCAGTCCACCTTCTGCCATCACCCGTTCCACCTTTGCTCCCAACTCTGTTTTTGCCTTGACCGCAGCCCGCAGCATATCTCCGGTGGATATTTGGGGAATGTCGTACATTTCGCAAAGATATTGTGCTTGTGTTCCCTTGCCAGCTCCAGGCGCTCCCATTAAAATCAATCTCATGCTTTACTCCTGCTAGTCGCTACGTCTGTAATTAGTCATAACCCATTGCCCTTGGCTTGCTCCCACAGGGCCTCCAATTCGGGCAGATCCGTTTCAATAAGACTCTGCTCGCGCGTCTGCAGTGTAGCTTCAATCCACTGAAAGCGTCGTTCAAACTTTTTGTTAGAGGAGCGCAGCGCGACCTCAGACTCGATCTTTGTATGTCGCGCCAAATTAACCACGGCGAAGAGAATATCACCCAACTCGTCACTGATCTGTTGCGGGTTTTGCTCCACCAGAGCTTCTTCAAATTCAGCAATTTCCTCTTTTAGCTTGTCTAATACTCCTGTGACATCCACCCAGTCGAAACCAACCGTGGCAGCACGATTTTGTAACTTGCGCGCACGTTCGAGCGCAGGCAATGCTCGCGGCACATCTGCCAGGATGCTCAGGGGCTCTTGAGAATCTTCAATTCCACGTTTCTGACGCTTTTCTTCCCGCTCCACCGCCTTAATCGCTTCCCAGTTAACAACAACCTGTTCCGCGCTAATGTTTGTTTTGCGACCAAATAATTCTACTTTCCCGGCGGGGAAAACATGGGGATGACGTCGAATCAGTTTATTGGTGATGACACTAGCGACATCCGAAAAATCGAAATAACCTTTCTCCCTGGCTATCTGGGCATAGAATATTACTTGAAACAGCAAATCTCCCAACTCATCTTCCAAATCCACCATGTCTCCGCTCTCTATCGCGCTCACGACCTCGTAGACTTCTTCCAGAGTATAAGGAGCTAACGACCTTATTGACTGCTCAAGGTCCCAGGGACAGCCGTACTCACCATCACGCAGCATCGTCATAACACTGATTAATTTTTCAATAGCGGACATTTTTGAAAATTCTTCTACTTGCACTGTCATGTTCTGCGCTTTCCGTTAGTGAGAGCTGGTATTGAAAATACTGCTGCGACAGCCTAACCCACACGCTCAAATTCGGCGATAGATTCCACGTGAGTCGTGTGGGGAAACATATCCATTACGCCTGCAGATTTCAATTTATATCCATTCTCAAGCAATACCACGGCATCTCTAACCAGCGCCGCCGGATTACAGGAAATATAGACAATTTTTTCCGCCCTGAAACTGGCGATTTGCGCCATGATTTCAATGGCCCCGGAACGCGGAGGATCTAAAAGTATTTTTGTGAATTGAGTCTCAGCCCATTGCTTGTCACTCAGTGATTCACAGAGGTTAGCCGCAAAAAACCGGGCATTGGACAGGCGATTGAAGCGTGCATTTTCTTCACCACGTTGCACCATCTCTGCACTGCCCTCTACTCCCACCACCTGGCTACAGCGAGTTGCCAGTGGCAGGGTAAAGTTGCCCAGACCACAAAACAGGTCGAGCACAACATCATGTACTTGCAATTCCAGCAATTGCAGAGCCCGACTTATTATAAGGCGATTGATGTCGGCGTTGACCTGAGTAAAATCCATCGGGTGAAAATTCATTGTCAAATCAAACTCAGGCAGGAAGTATTGCAGCCGATCCAGAGCGTCTGTCGGGTAAAGCTTATGCACGGAGTTAACCCCAGCGGGCTGCAAATACAGATCTACGCCGTACAGGCGGGCAAAACTTGAGAAAGCTTCCAGGTCCGAATCGCTCAAGCCCTCCATGTGTCTGAATACCAGCGCCACCTGATTACGCAGCGAATCCCCGTCTTTAGCTTCACCCACTGCCACCTCAACCTGGGGGATAGTGTAACGGGCCTGTAATTGACTGATAAAATCCCTTAAGGGCTGGATAAGTTCGGCAACCTCCTGCACCAATACCTGGCAGTCAGTCATATCGGTAATGAAACTACTGTATTTTTCTCGAAAACCCACCAGCGCCCCGCCTTTTTTGGCAACTAGGCGCACCGCTAACCTGGCCTTGCGACGGTAGTGGAAACTGCCTGCCTGCAACTTGGGGAGTAATTGATAGGATTCAGGGCTGAGTTTTGCTACATGCTGTAACTGCTCCATCAAAACCCCCTGCTTGAGCTCTAGCTGGGAAGAAGAGTCCATGTGTTGTAAGGAGCAGCCACCGCACTGGGCCGCGAACTGGCACTTTGGAGTTACTCTCGCCGCTGCCGGGATTTTAATTGCTTCGACCTTCAGCTCGTCAAACTGACCGCGCAAACGCACGTAGCTTGCTATAACCGTCTCCTCGGCTAAGGCCCCATCAACAAACGCCACCTTGCCATCAATATGGGCAACACCACGCCCTTCATGACTGAGAGATGTAATCTTCAACTCTACTGGTTCGCTAGGCAGCCTGTGTCTTTTGAATCTTCGCTTAGCCATCAATAATTTTATCCTGCACGGTGCCCGCTAACCTTCATCGCCGTCTGGCTGGCCACGCGTGGAATTAGCAAGTTCGCCAACAGCAGCAATACAGTCTCCGCAGACGATGACCGAGGAGAATCTACTAGTAGCGATTTCATGGTTGTTGACATTGAGACAGAGTTAATCAAAAACTCCGGTAGAAAGGTAGCGATCACCACGATCACAAATTATTGCAACAATGGTAGCGTTTTCAAGCTGTCGGGAGAATTCAAGCGCTACCTGCACTGAACCGCCGGAAGAGACGCCGCAGAATATCCCCTCCTCTTGAGCCAGCGCTCTCATGGTTAACTCTGCCTCTTGCTGATCGACATCGATAACGGTGTCGACTCGAGCACGATCGAATATCGCTGGCAGATACGCCTGTGGCCAACGCCGAATACCTGGAATCCGCGAGCCGTCTTTGGGCTGCAAGCCGATTATCTCGATCTCGGGATTCTGTTCCTTCAGATAGCGTGAAACTCCCATTATGGTTCCTGTAGTTCCCATCGAGCTGACGAAATGCGTAATACTGCCTTTGGTGTCTCGCCAGATCTCGGGTCCCGTGTGCAGGTAGTGCGCGTTGGGATTATCCGCATTAGCAAACTGATCCAGTACCTTACCCTTACCATCGCTTTGCATCTGCTGCGCCAGATCTCTGGCCCCTTCCATGCCTTGCTCTTCTGTAACGAGGATCAGCTTGGCACCGTAGGCTGTCATCGAAGCCTTGCGTTCGTTGCTGCTGTTGTCCGGCATGATCAGTGTAAGTTTGTAGCCCTTGATAGCAGCGACCATCGCCAGGGCGATGCCAGTATTACCACTGGTAGCCTCAATCAGGGCATCTCCGGGTTTGATGTCACCCCGTAACTCAGCCTGCTGAATCATGCTCAGCGCCGGCCGATCTTTTACCGAGCCCGCGGGATTATTCCCCTCAAGCTTGCACAATATGGTGTTAGTAGTGACCCCTGGTAAGCGTTGTAGCTGTACCAGAGGGGTATTGCCAACTTGGGCTTCGATGGAATTATAGGAAGACATATTAAGTACAGGACTCAGCTAACTACGGCAAGCGCAAAATTTTACACGGAAAACAGCAAAAAAAAAGGGCAAATCAAAAAGTGCTGCATAATTAGTACGATAAAAATACAACAGCCTAGCAAAGGATTCCCCACAATTTTCAGTACTTGTGGTGATACTCAATGTCTGAGATATCCCCAGAAAATTCAATGCACCTTGCCGGGATTCAGAGTGACAGTCGTCTGTCCGCGCAGCCGAGTTGCCTAGTCCTCGCTCGATCAGGTAAAACTTGGCAGTTATTGCATTTCGAGTAGCCGTAGCTAATTCAACAAGCCTCACTTATACACTTAAAACTGTGCTAAATGCTCTCCTTTATTACACTAATTCATTGAGCTAACTCGATATTTTCTGGGGGTAGCTTAGACTCAATGCAATGAGACCTTAGCTGGGTTTAGTGGCAAACAGACTGCGGCTGGTGAGTGGTTTTTCGCCAAGGTGAGTCCCGAGAGCGATTCGCAACAGGCGTTTGGCCGTACGCGCAACGGACTCATCGCTCAGATTCATCTCTCGAAGTGCGATCAGGTGCTGGCCAGAAAACAAGCGCGCACTGCTGATTTCTCCCACAGCGGCTTCGGCAACTCCCGCTGCCGTTGCTGCAACGGCGTCAACTGCTTGTTGAAAACCTACATCCGGAGTGAATCGATAACACGCCTCGCTAGTGATCGCTGCATGGCTATGACAATCGGTTTCGAGATTGATGCCATAGCCTAATTCGCATAGCAGATTCAATTCGAATCGGCGCAATACAGTTTGAATATCTGCCGCGCCCTGCAGTGCGATTAGTGCTTCCTGATAATGCTGATAAAGCACCGTGTGTTCTACATGGTTGTGCAGTAAACGGCTTAGCAATTCATTGATATACATGCCGCTGAACAGCCGCTCACCTTTAAGCGTTATCGCCGCCAGGCCTGTTTCCACTCCGGTGACGGTCTTGACTTCGCCCCTACCGCTGATCGATACCAGCAGGGGCTGAAATAATTGCAACAGGGAACGGTATTTGGACTTTTCCCGGCGCGCGCCCTTGGCCACGGCTCGCACCATGCCGTAGTCGAGGCAAAAAAAATCTATCAGCAAGCTGGTATTCTGGAAAGCCCGGCTGTGCACCAAGTACGCGGGTTGTAACTGAACTCTCGTTTCCATAGCCCTCACCGGGGATTATGACGGCTCGATATATCCCAGACTCTGCAGAGCGCGTTCGTCGTCAGCCCAACCGGACTTGACCTTGACCCATAGATTAAGCATCACCTTGGTCTGAAAACTCCGCTCCATGTCTACTCTGGCACTGCTGCCTATTTGCTTCAGGCGATCACCGGCCTTACCAATTACGATTTTTTTCTGTCCCTTGTTATCAACCAGAATCAGGCCGTGAATATGCAATATATGTCCCTGCTGCTGAAATTTTTCTATCTCAACGCTTACTTCATAGGGTATTTCATCACCCAACTGCCTGGTCACTTTCTCCCGAATAAACTCAGCGGCAAGAAACCTGGAACTGCGATCCGTGATCTGATCGTCGGGAAAAAGAAAAGGCCCATGGGGTAACAATTTCTCAAGCAATTGCTCTAAGGACTCTAGATTGTGGCTATTCAGGGCCGACACCGGAACGATTTCGGCAAATTCGCGCTTTTTCTCCAACTCGGTAATATGGGGTAGCAAACTAAGTTTGTCTTTTATCAGGTCGACCTTGTTAATTAACAACACTACAGGTACAGATGTCTGGCTCAATAAATCCAGCACCAACTGATCGGCCTCGTTCCAGGTCAGCCGTTCAATCACGAATAAAATAATATCGACATCGCTAACAACCCGCTGCACTGTTTCATTCATGACTCGATTCAGAGTTTTAGTGAATCTTGCATTCAGACCGGGAGTATCCACATAAATTATCTGGTGATCCGCGTTGCTGTTTATTCCGAGAATGCGATGTCTCGTGGTTTGAGGCTTGCGAGAAGTAATACTGATTTTTTGCCGAAGCAGATGATTAAGCAGAGTCGACTTGCCAACGTTGGGCCTGCCAACTATAGCGACGTATCCGCAGCGTTGGCCTGAGTCTTGCTCATCGGCAGAGGTTTTCATGAAAAATGGCCTAGCTGATCGAGAACTTTCTGCGCCGCTTTTTGCTCAGCTATGCGCTTGCTACGACCACTGCCGAGCTGAGCATCAGGCAAAGATACCACCTGACAGCTAAGCTGAAATATCTGTTGATGGGCTTCGCCAGCAACTTTAACCACCTCGTACTTTGGTAGTGGCAGGCCCTGAGCCTGCATTAACTCCTGCAATCGAGTCTTGTTGTCTTTTTGCTGTTGGTCAGAAACTCGGGAATTTAGTTTAGCCTCACTCCAGGCGCGCACAAAGTGTTTGCACGCTTCGATTCCGCCATCGAGATATATCGCCGCTATAATGGCTTCAAGCGCATCGGCCAAAATAGAGTCTCTGTGTTTACCACCGCTGCTCGACTCTCCCTGTCCTAGCTGTAGACAGTCGCCTAACTCCAGCTCACGAGCAAATTCAGCGAGAACCTCCTTGTTAACAAGACTGGATCGCATTCGGCTCAGCTCGCCTTCTTTGGCGTCTGGGTAAATCTCAAATAATGCTTCAGCGACTATAAAACCCAACAGAGAATCACCAAGAAATTCCAGGCGCTCATTGTTTTGTTTATTTGCACTGCGGTGAGTTAAGGCTCTAAGAACCAATTCCTGATCGAAAAATCGGTAATTGAGGAGTTCCTGTAATTTTTCCAGCCCGGTTGCCATTTACGGAAATACGTTGTCAAACTTGGCGACCACATCAAGGTTCGCGAACAATTCTACACGCCGCTCATAGGCGACCATGATGATAGCTTTACTATTTTCTCTGCGCATAGTTATGCTCGACAAGTCGAATCCGATGACATTGTTTATTCGCAATGTATTCGACACTCGATTTCTGACGTCTGTTATAGTCATGTTGTCGGCCTCACCATTTTCAATCAGTTCTTTACAGATGCCCGTTAACAAATTGTGGTCGATGTAGAGAGGAACAACCTTCAGACCCGCTGTCAGAAAAAAGGTAAGCAACAAAAACGTCACCAACAGTCCCAGCTTGGAGACTCCTTTCTGCTTCCCAAGATCATTCAGGTATAATTTTTTCATGACGTCATCCGTAGATATTTGTTGACCAAATCAGGGTTAAGACTCTATGTTTATAGCGGAATTAATTCTGTTAGTTGGGTCACAAAAGCCAACTAAATCCTACTTAATCAATTGGTTCCTGGAAAATGTAGGTAAATTCAATCCAGGTTCTTTGTGCATCCACACCGCTACCGCCTTGCCGACGATATCCTTTTCCGGAACCGAGCCCCATACTCGACTGTCGCTGCTGTTGTCCCGATTATCGCCCATCATGAAATAATGACCATTTGGAATTACCCAACTGGTACGCGAGCGCCGTTGTCCAGCACCGTCAATGTGTTGAGCGGGGTGTTCCACGCCGTTAATAGTCTCAGTATATAGCGTCCCCGGTAGCGCACCAACATTGGTGTCTACCAGAATTTCACGCTCTAACTGCTTGCTTATTAATTCCCCGTTGATATACAAATCTCTGTCTTCATAGCGAACGGTGTCACCGGGAAGCCCTATAACCCGTTTAATGTAGTATTTGTCCTCGTGTGGGGGAATGAATACCATCACCTCGCCGCGTTCCGGATACGCCACATCCATGATCTTGGTTCCAATTACGGGCAAGCGCACTCCGTAGGCGTATTTATTCACCAGGATAAAATCACCTACCTGCAGCGTTGGAATCATCGACCCCGTTGGTATTTGAAAGGGCTCCATCAAAAACGAACGCAGTACCAGCACGATTAGCAGCACCGGGAAAAAAGACTTCGCATACTCGATAAGCAACGGTTCCTGGGCCAGACCTGCCACCGCACTTGCAACTTCCTCATCGCTTCTGTGCTTGCCCTGTCCAGACATGTACGCGTCAATTGCTGCCAGTCGGGTTTTTTTTATCAACAGACTGTCGAGCATCCACAACACGCCACATACGCCAACCAGGGAAACCAGCACGATGGAAAAATCTATATCCATTCCTGTTCCTATCCTCAGTTCATTTTTTGACTGCGAGCCATTTTATCTATTACGCTAACTATCCATCTTGAGGACGGCCAGGAATGCCTCCTGCGGCACTTCCACATTGCCTACTCGCTTCATCCTCTTCTTTCCGGCCTTTTGTTTTTCCAATAATTTCTTTTTGCGGGTAATGTCGCCGCCATAGCATTTCGCGGTTACATTCTTGCGCAGTGCCTTAACGGTTTGGCGGGAGATGATCTGACCACCAATTGCGGCCTGAATCGCCACATCATAAAGCTGTCGCGGAATTAATTCTTTCATTTTTTCCACCAATGCACGACCCTTGGATTGAGCATGATCTCGATGCACAATCAGGGCGAGTGCATCTACCTTATCGCCGTTGATGAGAATATCTAAACGCACGAGGCTGGATTTCTCGAAGCGAATAAAGTGATAGTCCAGCGAGGCATAGCCACGGCTTACCGATTTTAAGCGATCGAAGAAGTCCAATACGACTTCGTTCATGGGCAATTCGTATTGCAGGGAAACTTGTTTGCCGATGAATTGCATGTCTTTCTGGGTACCTCGCCTGTTTACGCACAAGGTGATTACCGACCCCAGGTGCTCCTGCGGCACCAGGATACTGGCCAGGACGATGGGTTCACGCATCTCATCGATTGAAGTTATAGCTGGTAAACGGGAAGGACTGTCTACTTTGACCGTCTCGCCATTGATTAATTTGATTTCATAGACCACGGTGGGGGCCGTGGTTATAAGTGAGAGATCGTATTCTCGCTCCAACCGCTCCTGGATAATTTCCATGTGCAACATGCCGAGAAAACCGCAACGGAACCCGAACCCAAGCGCATCGGAATTTTCCGGTTCATAGTGCAAAGACGCATCATTTAGTGTCAGCTTCGCGAGAGCATCACGAAAGTTTTCGAAATCATCGGAAGACACCGGAAACAGTCCTGCATATACCTGAGGCTGGATCTGCTGAAAGCCATCCAGCGCTTCTACTTCGGGGGTTTTTGCCAGCGTGATGGTGTCGCCGACGGGCGCGCCATGAATATCCTTGATACCAGCCACCACAAACCCTACCTCGCCGGCAGCCAGCACTCCGGTCTCATGCCGTTTGGGTGTAAACACCCCGATACTGTCGGCAATTTGCGCCTTGCCAATCGACTTCGCGATGATTTTATCACCTTTTTTCAGGGTGCCGGCCACAACCCGCACCAGTGATACCACGCCGAGATAGTTATCAAACCAGGAATCAATAATAAGCGCCTGCAAATCCCCATCTCGATCACCCACAGGAGCTGGTACCTTGGCGATAATCTGTTCCAGGATCGCATCGATACCCATGCCGGTTTTGGCGCTGGCACAAACTGCATCACTGGCATCGATACCGATTATCTCTTCAATTTCCATCCGCACTCGTTCCGGCTCGGCCTGTGGTAAATCCATCTTGTTCAGAACCGGAATCACCTCCACGCCCTGCTCGATGGCGGTATAACAATTGGCAACGGATTGCGCCTCGACCCCCTGACCAGCATCTACGACCAGCAATGCCCCCTCACAGGCAGCCAATGAGCGGGATACCTCATAGGTGAAGTCGACATGGCCGGGAGTGTCAATGAGGTTAAGCTGATAACGTTTGCCAGCTTTTGTCTCATAAAACAGCGTTACACTCTGTGCCTTAATAGTAATCCCTCGCTCTCTCTCGATATCGAGACTGTCGAGGATTTGCTCCTCCATCTCTCTATCGCTAAGCCCGCCGCACAGATGAATAAAGCGGTCAGCCATGGTGGATTTGCCATGATCGATATGGGCGATTATGGAAAAGTTACGGATGTGGCTTAAATCAGTCACGGAGTCGACTTTCTAGTAACAAAGGGAATAGGACCGGTGCAAAACAAGGGCGCAAGTCTACAGTATCTTCGGGTGGGTGTCAGGAAGTTTGACGGTCTCAGCAAAAATATTCAACAGAATCAGGAGCTTAACGAGAGCGGGCCTCGGTGATGGCCTGCTGCGAGAACCTGGCAATCTCGGCCACTTTGACTGCTGGGAGTTTATGAGCCTTGCGCTAGTATTAGCCTTTTAACTCAGCGAGTTAATTCCAGTGCCCTGGTAGTGGGTCCCTGGCCTTCACGGACTATACGCACCGACACGAATCCCGACTCTGGCAGAGCTCCTGCTATTGCTCTGAATTCGTCAGGAGAGGTAATTCCCTGACGATTCAGGGCGACGATAACATCGCCCACCAGTAGCCCCGCTTCCTTACCAGGGCCATCATTTAATTCGACAATGCGGACGCCACTGAGCCCGCCCAACTGCCTGGTCTCGGTACTCAATTCGCTGATTCTGAAACCCAGCCGGTTGCGACGCTCCGGTACCACTTCCGGGTCGGCTGCGGCAACAATATTGGTCGGTGAACTACTCAGAGTCACAGTCTTGTTGGCAAGCTCACCATTTCTAAAAATAATAATGTCGGCCTGCGTTCCCGGACGGTATTGACCCACATAGAACGGCAAATCGGTGTAGTACTCGATTTGATGGCCATTGAATTCAAGGATAATGTCCTCATCGAGTATGCCCGCCGCCTCCGCGGGGCTGCCTGGCTGCACTTCGTCAACGAAGGCACCGCGTGGACGTTGCATTTCGAAGATCTCGGCCAGCGCATGGTCTACTTCGCGCATACGCACCCCCAGCAAGCCGCGTTCCACCACCCCAGATTCACGCAATTGGGCAATGACATTCATAGCGACATTACTGGGAATCGAGAATGAAATGCCGTTCGAGCCACCGGTGCTACTAAGAATCTGGGAGTTGATGCCAATGACTTCACCGTCGAGGTTGAACAAAGGCCCACCGGAGTTACCCTGATTAATAGCGACGTCGGTCTGAATGAAAGCCATGTAATTGTAGATGGATCTCCCCGGAACCGACCTGCCCTTGGCACTGACTATGCCGGCAGCTGCGGAGAATTCCAGTCCGAATGGAGAACCGATTGCCAGTACCCACTCCCCTACTCTTACTGCATCGGAATCGCCAAATTCAACATAGGGCAAATCACCGGCGGCAAGCTTTAACAGCGCCAGATCTGAGGGCTCATCTAGGCCAATCACTTCGGCATCAAACACACGACGATCATTCAAGGTCACCACTATCTCGTCTGCTCCTGCCACCACGTGATTATTGGTAAGCACATAGCCGTCTGCCGAAATAAGAAAACCAGAACCCACGGCGCCACGTCGACGCGGCTCCGGAATACCTTCGATGTCCAAATCAGGCTCATCGCCGGGATTCAGTCGACGCAATAATTCTTCCAGTTCTCTGTCGTTACCAGGACGTTGAGCCTCAACCTTTCGCGACGTTGCAATTTCAACGATCGAAGGCGCATTGTGTTCCACCAGATCGGCAAAATTAGGGAATACTGTCTGAGCGTCACTGGATACAGCGGACAGGCCAAAAACCAGTGTGAATAAAAGAACCTGTATCCTCAATAATCGGGCACGTTGAACCAACTTCATAATTTATTATCCAATAAGTGGGAACAGCTCACTGAATCCCGGCGGGCTTGCTTGTATCTGACTGCCCTAACTTGTGCTGCCTTAGAACGACATGCAACTGTGAGCATACTTTAGCACACTGCTAGCGCTAGCCACCAATTTTAGGCGCATGCCGGGAGCCGACAACAAGGGAATATGGAGATACTCTGCGGGCGGGCGATGTAGCTACAGTACAGACGCTTATTGCGGCGGCTTGGCTACCGTTTCATTAACCAGACGGAACAGCGGGGAATCCTGGATATGCTCTATTCGAAGCGGCTCTTCGGCATCGATAGCCATACTGCCAATGTAGTCTCGCAAGCGTTGCTGTGCTGCCGGGTCAAGTTCGATTACGGCACTCTGCTCGGCCAGCAAACTTGCTGCCTGAGGCAGCGCGGACGCTGTCTCAGAACCAGCTTCTGCTGAACTCTGTTGCGCCACCGGCATCGCCTCATCGTCAAGGCTGGTTTGCACACCGAGGATAAATACAAGAGCTACCGAAGCGGCAATAGCGAGTTTGGCGAAGTTTTGCTGCCAGCTTGCGGAAACAGTAGTTGCAGTAACATCACCAAGTTGCCAGCTTGCTTCTTCTTCAATTTGTAGGGCGACGCCTTGCGCCAGGCCTGAACTTACCGGGGTAGCAGGTTCATGTAACAGGGCTTGTACCAGACTGAATCGTTCCCAGGTATCCAGTAAGGCAGGATCCTGCTCGCAGGACTTCAATACCCGTCTAATCTCGAGTTCATCAGCTTCATTATCCAGTAGTGCAGATAGTGATTCTCTCTCAAACTGGCTCATACAATACCCCTGCTTCGATGCTACAAATTACTGAGATTAATGTTCTTAGTGTTGGTTGGTTGGTTGGTTGGTTGGTTGGTTGGTTGGTTGGTTGGTTGGTTGGTTGGTTGGTTGGTTGGTTGGTTGGTTGGTTGGTTGGTTGGTTTGCTTGTTTGCCTATCTACAACAGACCTATAACAGATCCCGAATCTTCTTGTCGATGGCCTCTCTGGCTCTAAATATTCTGGATCTTACCGTCCCTACGGGACACTCCATAACTTCTGTAATGTCCTCGTAACTCAATCCTGAAAACTCCCGTAGTGTAAACGCTGTACGCAAATCTTCCGGTAAATCATCAATAGCCTCGGCTATTGCCTGCTGCAGTGTATCCCTTGCCAAGCTACCCGCGGGATCTTCTATCTCGCGAAGTACCGCCCCTGAGTCACCGGCTTCCGCCTCATTCACATCCACATCGCTTGCCGGCGGCCGTCGACTGCGAGATACCAGATAGTTCTTGGCAGTATTCACCGCTATGCGATACAGCCAGGTATAAAAAACGCTGTCACCCCGAAACGAAGGCAAGCCCTTGTACGCCTTGATGAACGCTTCCTGGCACACATCCTCGACTTCATGGGAATCGTGCACAAATCTTCCGATCAGGGCAGCAACCCTATGTTGGTACCGCAATACCAACAGATTAAACGCATTTTTATCGCCACTCAATACCCTGTCAACAAGTTGTTGATCGGTATCTTCTGCCATTTGTTCCAACTCCGTTAATGCTGGGCTTTACTATCTACACCACCAGGAACAAAAGCACTCATTCTCCGTAGTAGACATTGATTAAGTGCAAAAGTTCGCGAAACCTATAAAATTATTACACTTTTTATACATTTCATGGTGAATTGCAGGATACGACATAGAATTATGGATGAACAAATCCTATCGACAAGCGTCCCTGATTCCGCAATCGTACTGACAAACTAATTCCATTGCTAAACATTTTCAAATAAAACCAGTTATTACAATAAGTTGGTATTGGACCCCATGACAAAGCCTACGGCACTAGCAGACAATATAGTTGACATTCTTATCATCGGCAGCGGTGCCGCAGGGCTAACCCTGGCTCTGCGCACAGCCGATTTTGCTCGCGTCGCGGTGCTTAGCAAGGGCGATTTAAATCAGGGCGCCACTTTTTATGCCCAGGGCGGCATAGCCTCGGTCCTTGACGCGGAAGATAGCATCGAGTCTCACGTGGAAGACACCCTCACGGCCGGTGTCGGTCTGTGTGATCCTGACATCGTGGAATATATGCTGACCAACAGTGCTGAAACTATATCCTGGCTAGTGGATCAGGGCGTGCCGTTCACCACCAAGACCGATGCTGGCAAAGCCACCAACAAAGCCGATCCAGACATCGGTAATTTGAGCTCCTTACACCTCACTCAGGAAGGCGGTCATAGTCATCGGCGTATCATTCATGCCACCGATGCTACCGGTAAAGCGGTTTTCGAAGTCCTGCAGCGACGCGCTCAGGCCCATCCCAACATACATCTAATTGAAGCCTGTGCTGCTGTAGATTTAGTGACACAGTCGCCTGAACAAGGCTCCAGCGAGGTCTGCGTGGGCGCCTATGTGCTTAGTCAGCAATCTGACACCATAGAGTTGATAAAATCCCGCTTCGTGGTGCTGGCTACGGGCGGAGCCAGCAAGGCTTACCTCTACACTACGAATCCTGATGGCGCCAGCGGCGATGGCATCGCCATGGCCTGGCGTGCGGGCTGTCGGGTTGCCAATATGGAGTTCAATCAATTTCATCCAACTTGTTTATTTCACCCCCATGCCAAATCCTTTCTTATTACCGAGGCCATGCGCGGAGAAGGTGCAAAGTTAGAACTGCCAGATGGTAGTCACTTCATGCATAAATTTGACCTCAGAGAGGAACTCGCCCCCAGAGATATCGTCGCTCGGGCCATCGATCATGAAATGAAACGACTGGGTTGTGATTGTGTGTACCTGAACATCAGCCATCGATCTGAGGACTTTTTAAAAAATCATTTCCCAAGCATTTACTCGCGCTGCCTCGAATTCGGGATAGATATCACCCGGCAGCGAATTCCAGTAGTGCCAGCGGCACATTACACCTGTGGCGGTGTCGTCGTGAATCGCGCTGGAGAAACCGACATCGCCAATCTCTATGCCATTGGTGAGACCAGCTTCACCGGCCTGCATGGCGCCAATCGCATGGCGAGCAACTCATTACTGGAATGTTTCGTGGTCGCCTTCGGCGCCGCGAGGGATATTGAAAATAAATTCAGCACGACGCCATTCGCCGAGCAAATTGATGCCTGGGACGCCAGTCGGGTTACCAACGCAGAGGACGAAATATTAATTTCTCATAACTGGGATGAATTACGTCGGTGTATGTGGGACTTCGTTGGAATTGTGAGAAATGACACACGCCTGCATCGCGCCCAGCGTCGGATAGCGTTGCTGCAACAGGAAATTCAAGCGTATTACAGCGGGCATCACATCAACAGAGACCTGTTGGAACTTCGCAACCTGGTATTGGTATCTGAGTTGATCATTAACAGCGCCTTGCTACGCAAGGAGAGTCGCGGGCTGCATTTTAATCTGGACTATCCGGAGTTGAATGCAGATGCAGTAAACACCGTACTTAGCCCGGCCAAATCGAGGTCTGGTGCGGCTTAATGGCAATAACAAGCTCGACTATGGACACTCGAATCTAAGGTAACGTCGCAGGCGCCGTGCTTCAGCTACCGCTAGCGTATCTGGACATATCACAACCGAAATTCTTCCTCGGAGCCTCTTGCCCCCTGTTGTTTGCTTGAAGTTCAATACAATCAGGAACTCGCTGATACAACTCGCCTGCGGCGGGCCCACGTCGAGAACTCTGTCTCCAAAACATAGCTGATTGTGCTCTCTGCCAAGCACAATCGAGTGCACTCGACCCTGACGTCCTCTGCCATATTCTCGCAACAGATAGGCCAGGCTCGCTACGATGCCGAAGCCCAGTAATGTCAATAAAGGCCAGGGCAAATCCGTTAATGTTAATGCAAACAATGCATACAAGTGGCAAGCGAGCCTGAAACAGAACTCGAGGCGGGAGCGCCGCAGCGGCAAATTAAGCATAATTCTCATCTTGGGGAGAAGCGAAATGACTACTATTTAGTTTAGATCGCGTTTTGCCTGTACGCCAAGATCTTTGCGATAATCGAGTTGAATCGCTCTTGCGCCGGTGTCTGACGCCCCAGTAACCATGTGTACAGGTCCTGATCTTCCTGTTCCAGCAGATCGCTGTATAACAGTTGATCCTCGTAATCCAGAGTCTCGAAAACTTGCTGCGCAAAGGGCACTAGCAAGAGGTCGAGTTCAAGCATGCCACGGCGGCTGTGCCAAAATATTTTTTGCTTGTTGAATTCCTGCATATAATGGCCATCTATACTACAGATTAGAAGAAAGGGAATTATGCTGAATTTTGTACGCAGTAGCGAATATCCCTGGCTCCGCTACTGCTGCCCAGAGGTTCACTAGATGTCTATTGCCCAATTGGATCACTATCAATTTGTACGTGTTAGTGGCCCTGACAGCCTCCCGTTCCTGCAAGGGCAGCTTAGCTGCAATGTGGACAATCTCACTGCACAGCTCAGTTTGCGCGGCGCGCTCTGTAATCTCAAGGGCAGAGTTATTGCAGATTTCAGGCTGGTATTGGACGCCGGGGACTGTCTGCTGCAAACTCAGCACGGCACAGCGCAGCTCATCGTCGAGACGCTGGCGAAATATGCGGTGTTTTCGAATGTCCAAATTTCAATAGATAGTGATCATCTGTCGCCCCTGGGGGTGATGGGTGCAGAGTCGGCCGAGCTGCTTGCTGGAACTCTTGGCAACTGCCCAACACTTGACGATCAGCTCATCAATAGCGACGGCGTCAGAGTAATAAAAATAGCCGATACCGAGAGTCGCTATGAACTGTGGTTTACAGGAGATGAATGCAAAGGCTCTGATTATCCCGCGACTACCAAGAAATTACTCGACTCCGTTGCCAGCGCTTCGAATGCCGATTGGGAGCGGCGGGACATCGCCGTTGGCGTCGTTCACATTACCCCGAAGTTAAGCGATTCCTTTACCCCGCAATTGTTGAACTACGATATCTCTGGCGTGATTAATTTCGATAAGGGTTGTTACACCGGCCAGGAAGTGGTCGCTCGTATGTACTACCGAGGCAAGGCCAAGAAACGACTATTTCTACTTGCTAGCGACAACTGTATTGAAGCTGACGCTAGTGTCATCCAAACCTACGGCGATAAAGAAACTTCCGCGGACATCATTGCCTTTAGCAATACGTCCAATTCCAATGAGGGTCCGAACTTATTATTGGCAGTGTTAAGTACAAAGGGGGTTGCTACTGCAGGAAAAATTTTGCTAAGCACGAATTCGCAGTCCCCGCTGCAACTTTTGAGTCTGCCCTACGCTTGAGACTGGGGAGGTCTTGGATACAAATAAAATAGCGGGCAGAAAATCAGGGCAGTCCCTATGGCTCGCCCCGATCAGTGCGAGTCAGGGAATCCCAAATTCCTTCCATCAACCAGGGGTCAACGTTTTCCAGCATTTGCATCAGATCGATGCGTTGTCTGACGACTTGCTCAGAGAGTCGTTCATTCTCGAGGATTTTTTTATTAATCCACAAAGCGTCAGCTACGGTAATGAAGTGCAGCGTCGAGTCCAGACGATGTTTTAATTCGCGACTGTGGATCGAAGTGATGCCGTACTCTGCAAGTTTCTGCTGACAAAGATCAATTTCATTAAAGCCAACCCCAAATTGCAAGGGCACCAGGCCGTCGCTCCTTAATTTTACGGGAGTGTGAGCCCGCGCCTCATAAAAATCCTGGAATTGAACAACTTCACCCACAACCTTGTTCCTTTTGCTGTTGAGATTTGGCTTACTACTCAAGTTCCAATAACTGGAGGCTTGAGCAAGTAACAGTTGTTAAATTTTGCTCTCAAGCATGTCAGGTCGTCAACGCATTGATTTTAACAAGGAATTATATTTTGTAATTCCATTTTACGAATACCGAAAGTTAAAATTAAGGCGGCGATTTCAAAACTGAAATCGGATCATCGAGGGAAAGCCGTATAGATTTGCAGGGATTTTTCTTACAAGGGTTCTGTGGTTGGGGGATGAGTATCGTGCCGAAACGATCTCAGAATCTAAATGTAATTGGTGCCCCGAACAGGATTCGATAAATTAGTTTATCTTATTGATATATATGGTTATTATTATTAATACTCAGGAATATGTTACTAAAAGTGTGACTAAAACCCTAAGTGGATCACCTAAAAGTAAACCATTAGTAACCTCGGTTAGAGATTCACGCTGCAAATGAGCAAATCCTTCATCAGCAGGCTTATGCGGGGTAGACAACTTGAGTTAATAGCAGCCTCCGACCACGGCGTTGCCACGCACGATGCCCGGTGGCGAAGTCTGAAAATTGAAGATCTGTGGATCGTTGCCCATGTTTTCAGCAAGATTAACTTCACCTAGTTCGCCGAATTGGATACATCGTTCACCGGTCAGTGCGTCCACGGCAATCAGCAAACCACCGTACACCAGTGACCCGGTGGGATCGGCATGCCACAAGCGATAAGCACTAGCCACCAGAACCAGGCCGGCGAGCAGGTAATAAAAAGACCCACCAAGAAAGACAAGTTGTAACCCGCCTAACACAAGTGGGATGGCAATCAGGAAAAGAATGACGGGGAAGATTCTTGGTGGTTTGGCACTATCGTAAATATTCATGTTCTGAGCCACCCTTGTTATTGATTGCAGATGACTATATCCCAGAAAACTCTAACTGGCTATGCTCCCAGCTATTGAATCAAGATCACCAAACTCCAGGCATCAGGCGCCATCGGGTGCGTTCACAGTATTCTGTATAACCTGGCAGATCACGATGCAACACCTTCTCTTCGTTGAGAATTCGCAAAACGATCATGGCAGGCACAACAATAAGAGGCAGATACGCCCACCAGGAACCCAGCGCCGCTGGCGTGGCAATGTACATGAGCAACGCACCAACATACATCGGGTGGCGTACCTTACTATAGGGCCCGGTATCGATTACGGGCTGCCCTTCGCCTACTTCTATGACGCGGGAAGCGAAGCTATTAACTTTCATGACATAGAGCATGATTAGATAGCCAGCCAGAACAAAAACGTCGGCGAGCAATACCATTGAGGTCGGGATATCAGACCAACCGAAGCGCTTATCGAATCCCGGAATCAGATACATCACCACAATGCTAATGCCGAAAATCGCCATGATTACTTTTTGCTCGCTCTCAGTTTCCTTCGCGTTCAGTCGTCGCTCCAGTAGGTCGGGATTATTTATCAGGAAATAACCAAGCGCCGCAAACATGGGAACCAGTATGATTCCGAAGAACACGTAGACTTCCCAGAAATCCGTGGTGCCAGCAGGGACCAGAAAGAACAACCAGATAACAACCGGCAACGGTGCGATTCGGAGCAGGACTCTTAACAATAAACTATTCACCAGGTGCTCCTATATATTTCTACGAACTAGTTGTTACTGGATTCATTCCTGCGTTGTTCTTCCTTGAATTTCAATTTTTCTTTTTGCCGCCTCTCAATAGTTGGTTGGAGTGTAGCATCGCCGCCAACGGGATATTATCGGTGACAGAGCTAAATACCGCCGACAGAACCAGCAGCGCGCCGGTGCCAAAGAGTGAATCCTCGGTGCCGATAACGAATGTAATTCCCTTGCCGATTAATTCCAGCACCATGGCATGCTCCATTACGTTAATCACGACAAATAGCGTAATGAAAAAAATGATTAGATCCCAGTCAACCGACCGATAGAACTGATTCACCTCCGACTTGAAACGCAGCAGGATGATGACGGCGAAAGAAATTGCGACGAATCCCATGCCCAATTCACGCGCCACGGGCAATATGGAAGTCGTGGCGATGGTTAGGATGAAGAGGATTAACATGCCCGCAGCAAACCAGAAAAATCCCTTACTCTCGATACCGTCATTCTCATCGAAACTTTCAATGAGAGTCACTGACTCGGCAATGGCTGCCGCGTCGGTTAATGGTTTAATAGAGAAAATTTTTGCGCCCAGGATAATGGTCGCCAGGGTGGCCACTAACACATAGGGACTGGCAGTAATGAAGAATTGGATAAAGGTAATTTTCGCTGCACTGCCGATTATGATATTAGGCACAGAACTGATCAGGTCATCAATCCCCCAATATTTGTAAGCAGTCCCTCGATCAACAAAAATCCCAATAACTGATCCGCTTTCTTTAATTTGTTCAACGAAACTGCTGTCAATGAACCGAGTGTAGTTATCATAAACACCCTTTCTTTTTCGGCAACATTACACGGAACACCTACCGATCGCAATTATGCCGATCGCCAATTATTATAAATAGGCAAAATTCGCTCAGGGCCCATATCCTACTCGCGCCGGGTCTCCAGAATAACCAGGGTCATATCGACAGTGCTACCGCGGGAATGTCCAGAACGTTCTGCGATGTAACCATCTCGAAATAAATTTGCCTTATCCACTGCCGGATAGTAGCTCGCTTTCATTCGCGTATCATTGATATCTCGCGCCCAGCGCACGAAATGATCCACTGCCCTTTGTGGACGGTAGGCGTCGAATATCTTTATCCCGAATCCTAAAGTCCCTAATTCTAATTGAACATCCCGTAAGGCTTTGGCGGCCGGCTCTGTCATAACTATCCTGGCAGCATCGTAACCATCAATGGGCAAACCGACAAAATTATCTCGGGAAGAATATCGTACTTCCAGGACCGCATCGGGAATCAGGGCGGCGATATCTACAATGCCTGTGGGGATGCCGATTCAAGCTCGAACCTGGCCCAATGGTACATGCTGAAATTAGCAAGCCTAGCTGGAACCAGCCAACTACCCGGCTACACTTTGATTTACTGGGGGTTGGTAAAAGCATGCCAGGCGGGATGAGTTAGATACATTACTCGAAGCGCAACTAGGCAGAAAACAAGCTGGAGATAGTGCCGGTGCTGTCTCCCAAAACATCTCGTTGCACACCAAAATTTTTCAGCATTGTTAATTGCAAATTACTGATAGGTGCCCCTTCAGGAACACGTATATGACGCCCCCCTTGCAGTGTGCCAGACCCACCACCTGCCACTAATACCGGCAGATCCGTATGCAGATGCTTGTTACCATCACTGATGCCGCAGCCGTATAACATGACGATGTTATCAAGCAGGTTATCTTCACCATCCGGCGTACTGCTGAGCTTATCCATGAAATAGGCCAACTGTTCTATGTGGTGACGATTCAGAACCGCAAGCTTATCCATCTGTACCGGGTTGTCCTGGTGATGGGAAAGACCATGATGAGGATCTGGAATGCCTAATTCAGGATAACTACGAGGACTCACTTCCCGGGACATCATGAAAGTGATTACGCGCGTAATATCTGTCTGAAAAGCCATTAACTGTAGATCAAACATGAGCCGTGCGTGTTCGGCAAAAGTATCGGGGATACCACCGGCTGGACGCTCCATCTTCGGTAGCACCTGGTCGCTGCGCTCGGCAATTTCTATGCGACGTTCTGCGTCTCTAATGGCGTCAAGATACTGCTCAATTTTCTGCCGATCATTAGCCGGCAGAGATTTTTGCAGTCGATCCACTTCTGCTAACAGGGAATCCAGAATGCTGCGCTCTTCAAACAGGCGTGCTTCACGAGCAGCCTGTGTGGTGTCGTTGGAATCACCGAATAGCCTTTCAAAAACAGCCCTCGGTTGATTCTCCATCGGCAGTGGTGATGTGGCGTTACGCCAGCTTAGGGTATTAGCGTAGGCACAGCTCCAACCGGCTTCACAGGCACCAATTAACTCGTTGGGGTCCAGAGCAATTTCCAGGGAACGCATTTGTGTTGTATCACCAATATGATTCGCCGCCATTTGATCCATGGACTCACCGCAGAAAATATCTGCACCTTCGGTTTTCTTTGGATGCGCACCGGTCAAATAAGCCGCTGATGCCCGCACATGATCACCGGTCCCCTCTCCCGGTTGTGGCATGGCCGGCTTACAGGCGAAGCCAGAGAGTACCGATACATGACTGCGAAATGGCGATAGGGGTTCCAGTGAAACCGGAAACTTAAAACCGGTGCCTTCGGTTAATGGCGTCCACTTATCCATGATGATGCCATTGGGTACATAGCCAACAAATAATCTCTGCGCAGGCTGAATAAGGTCTTGAGCGCGGGCCAGGGCTGGCACCATGCTCTCAAGAATGGGTAGCGCTAACACGGCGCCGACTCCGCGCAAGAAGCTTCTTCTGGGCAGGGCTTTCCGGGCAATGATCATAGTCTCTCTCCTCACTCTCTTCCTTACACTCTACTCAACGGCACTCTGGTTAGCGGCACTTCTCATCTGAAATGGGGAACTGTTAACAACCCCTGCAATCAACGCAGACCAACTGTAATTTTCGGCTTTAGCACCGCGCACAATTTGGCGCACGGCAGGTGCATCATAGTATTCTACTCCTCGACCGAGGGCGTAGGTTAATAATTTTCGTACAGCGGTAGTGGTAAAAACCTCAGGGTCTTCAATCAAGGCTTCGCGCAGACTTATGGGGCCATTCACCGCTATGCCGTTCGCCAGAGTTCCAGCCGTGTCGATAGCCTGTCCCGCCGCATTAGTGCTGCGCCAGCGGCCAATCGCATCGAAATTTTCCAGTGCAAACCCCAGGGGATCCATCACCCTATGACATGAAGCGCATACCGGATTACTGCGGTGTAACTCCATACGTTCTCGTACCGACAAGGGAGCCGAGTCTTTATCATCGTTTTCAGACAGAGCCGGCACATCCGGTGGTGGCGGTGGTGGTGGTGTACCCAGCACGTTTTCCAACAACCATTTACCTCGCACCACCGGTGAAGTGCGATGCGCATAGGATGTCACCGTCATCACACTGGCTTTGCCTAACAAACCCATGCGCGTTTCATCTTCTAGTTGCACACGTCGAAAGTGGGTGCCATAGATATTTTCGATGTCGTAATATTTGGCCAGGCGTTCATTTAGAAAGGTGTAATCTGCTGTTAACAAATCGATAACACTTTTGTTTTCTCTGAACTGGCTCTGCAAAAAAAGTTGAGTCTCTGACTCCATGGCTTGACGAAGATTTAAATCAAAGTCGGGAAATTCGGTCGGGTCAGGTGACACAAGTTGGATATTTCTGAGGTGCAACCATTGTTCAGTAAAATTGGTAATAAGAATCTCGGATTTATTGCTGACCAACATCCGCTCGACCTGCTGCTCTAATACCCCCGGATTTCTCAAGCGGCCAGACTCCGCGATGTCCAAGAGCTCTGCATCGGGGATACTACTCCACAGAAAGAACGAAAGCCGGGATGACAGCTCCAGATCGGAAATTTGATAACTGTCTCCGCCAGTCAGATTTCGCGGTTCCACCAACTCTCTGAACAGAAATTTTGGACTGACCAGAATTCGGCGAATCGCCATCTCGATACCCGAATCAAAATCCTGATCCTGACGACCAACGCGGTAGGCCACCAGCAATGGTTGCAATTCCACATCTGACAGTGTCTTCCGATAGGCGAGCCGGCCTATTTTTTCTATTATTTCAGTGGCGCAGAGTTCTTCGTCCTGAGTTTCAGTACTGATCGGTCGGCAACTGAATATTTTACGCCGAGCTGGAGTATCGCCTCTACTTAGCTCCCCGTATGGGCCACGTAGTTCGACTCTGGCAATCCCGGTTTTCTCGGCTCTGTTGCCTGCGTATTCATAGCTGGTGATAGCATAGTGAGGCCGCTGCATGCCTTCAGCTAGGGAGCCATCATCAATAAAATTAACCGCGAGTGTGGCAGGCCCCGCCGCCGCAAAAAAGCGTACCTCGATGCCTTCAACATCGGTTCCGGTTCCGTTCTCCTCTGAAGCCGGTCGACCCACCTCTATCTGCCTGATGAGTTCACCATCGAGACGGACCTCAAGCTGGTTGGCTTCATGCAGGCCACGGATCACGCCATTGTAAGTTCTTAATAGAAATATTCTCGCTACGTATTCACCATCGACAGGGAAATAGTGTTGCAAGGCAGTTCCGCCACGGGAACCGAAAGGCAAGTCTTCGCTAACGCGAACGTCTTGTCGCAGATGCTTGTCCACCTCGTACACGTCAGTAGTGGGGCTAAGCTCAGGGTCACCCACTGCCAGACGGCTAAGCTTGCGCGCCGAACTCAAGTAACGCTCCGTTAACATGGGTGAGACTGACAGTACATCGGCAATGTTGTCAAAGCCATAACCCGCGTCATCCGGTGGTAACAAGACAGTAGTGTCGATATCCAGATCAAGCACATCGCGAACCGCATTCCTGTACTCGGTGCGATTAAGCCGATGAAACGCACCCACTCGGCCTGGCCTGGGAAGACTCAGCGCAGCCTGGTCCAAGGTGTTCTCGAGCATGGCAAGGAAGCCAACATACAATGACTCGTCCGGCCTCGGCATTTCCTGCGGCGGCATAGCGCGGGCCTGTAGTTTTCTGATCACTTTTTCCCAAATTTCTGCATTGGTGGCAATGGAGTCAATGCGTAATTGCGGGAGTATCAGATTGGCGTTTGCCAACTGCTGGTTATGACAGACCACGCAATATTGGTTCAACATCTGCTGGTAATCAGCGATCTGGGGCTGAGCAAAACTTGGTTGCACTGAGCCAAGCAAGGGCAACAATAAAACCAAATTTAACAGCAACGCTGAAGCCGGCAATCTAGAGACGCTTGAATGTGGTCGCCACATACTCGGGGGATCCTCCTGCGTGTTGTATTCTCTGCGGCCTGCGAAGCCTTATGGATGACCGCAGAACCGCAGAGTCGCTAAACACGTTCTAATTTCAGAGTTTCGTACTCATCCTAATATAGCTATTCCTCACTTGTATGTCAAAAGAGGGGATGATAGTGTTCCCGGTCACTTCACCGCCATAACGGACAATTCCACAATGCATCGAGCCAGCTTGCGCAAATTGGCCAACTGTCTCATTTGCCTTTTGATTGCAGGCTTATGCATGCAGGTAAGTGGCCAGACGCCACTTATCGAGGCAACAAAAAATCAGAATGAAAATGCAGTAAGTGAATTGTTGGCAGGGCAAGCAGATGTTAATACACCCCAGGGGGATGGAGCCACAGCACTGCACTGGGCGGTCTACAGAAACAACACGGCAATTGCTGCACTACTTCTAAATAGTGGAGCAGATGCAAATGCCGCTGATGATCATGGTGTAACCCCTCTCTCACTGGCGAGTCTTAATAGCAGTTCCGAATTGGTAGGCTTGTTACTGGACGCTGAGGCCGATGCTAACAAGGCAAAATCCTCTGGTGAAACGCCGCTGATGATCGCTGCCCACGTCGGCAATATCGAAGTTATCGAACTACTGCTGGAAAGCGGCGCCAGAGTGAATGATCGAGAAAACTCGAAGTTGCATACCGCCCTGATGTTTGCAGTAGCTGAAAATCATCTACAAGCCGCACAACTATTAATTGAGAATGGTGCTGCAGTCATTGCCAGTTCTAGAAATAATTTCACCCCACTGTTATTTGCTGCGCAAAAAGGTAATGTGGAAATTGCCGCTTTGCTGCTGGCCAGCGGCGCTTATGTAAATGACTCCGCCGCCGATGGTATCGCCGGCAATACCAATGCCCGCTGGAATCTTATGCCTGACACTGAGGCAAGCGCCCTATTGGTTGCCATCGATAGTGATCATGAGGAGACTGCTTTGTTGCTATTGGCCCAAGGCGCCGACCCCAATCTTAATGGCGCTGGTCGCACCGCATTACATTCCGCTGTACAGCATCGAATGCCAACCCTGGTGAGTGCCTTACTTGCCAATGGAGCCGACCCCAATGCCAGGCTTGCCCGGCCACTGCCCGTATTTAGCCGAGTGATTTTTATCGATAATGGGTTGGCCGTTTCCAAACTAGGCGCCACACCATTCTTTCTTGCATCCGGCTATGGCGACCTTGAGATGATGAACCTTCTAATAGCCGGTGGTGCTGACCCCTTGCTGAATTCCGAAGACGGTACTACCGCACTGATGGTTGCAGCCGGAGCAGATTTTGTCGAGGGTCAGGACAAATACAATGAGCGCTGGTTCGAAGACAATGTGGTGGCATTGCAAGAATCTGCACTGCTGGCCGTCATAGAGTGCCTTGAGTTAGGCATTGCGATCAACGCCAAAAATCAGAGCAATCAAACCGCCTTGCATGGTGCAATATATTTAGGTGGTTCCCAGTTAGTTTCCTACCTGATTGGAAATGGCGCCGATATCAACGCCATCAATGACCGCGGTCAAACCCCCTGGATGATCGCCGGTAAGGGGGAATACCGTGCTGGCTCCCTGATGACCCTGCCGGACCTTGCTGCCCATCTCGAAACCCTAGGAGCTGACACCTTCCTGGGAGAAGATCTGGGGCGATACTATGAGAGAGATGCGAGAGAAGCAGAGCAGCGATAACACGCGCATTATTCTTTCCTGGAAAGTATTAATATAATGAATCTTGTTAGCACCCAACTACTACCTGGGCGTTGCATTTCTCGGCCAGCAAATTAAGAAAAATATAAAAAAACTGCATAGTAGCGAAGAGCGGTATAACATCATACTTCAAACCACCAAATGAATTTTCTACAAACAATATGATCCATCCGCTACGAGTCTGGTCCAGGGCCGGGACCGATATACTGTTTGCTATACTACGCGCTCGGCTTTGGTCTGATATATCCAACGAAATTGAAGCACCGGTCGAGATTGTTGACACCTTTTTCGGTGTCAACATTGCTGCATCAGACGACCCTCTGTGTGATGAATACATTATCGACAGACTGCATGAGTTGGATATCCATCAAGTCAGAATGTGCTATAGCTATTGCTCCCCTTCAGGAAACGCCCAGCGACTATTAGACCGTGTGCTTGATGAAGGAATAGAGGTGTTGCTCAAAATTCTTCCACCACGAGAGGAAGCCGCTGTCCTCGATTCGGATACTACAGTGCAACAGCGCTGGAAAGAATTTTCGATTGCTGTTTTTGATCTTTATGCGGATAAAGTCGCTGCATTTGAAATAGGTGGTACTCCCAACCGAGGTCGTTGGTCAGGTTTCTCGAGCCGTAGTTATCTCAGCGCCTGGAATATTGCTTCCAATGCGGCAGTCAAGTACAACATCACCTTGGCGGGCCCAAGTGTATCTGACTTCGAACCTTTCTATAACATCGGTTTTTTGAAGGCGATGCAACGTATGAGCAAGTCGGCAGAAATTCATACTAATAATCTTTTTGTTGAACGCGTTATACAACCCGAAGTTTATGACCATCGAGCTCTGGGTCACTGGGCCACCAATATTGTGCGCTTAGGTCTAATCAAGAAGGCGAGAATCATTGACAGCATTAGTCGTGATAACGGCTGTGAACAAACTTATTGTTCCTACAACTGCTGGACCAGAAAACGACTTAAGCGTCGAGTTGTTGAAGTTGAACAGAAAAACGCTGACTATCTTGTTCGCTATTTGATGTTAGCCGCAGCGAGTGGTGCGCTAAACCGTGTTTATTGGGGGCCGCTAATCTGTAGCCGAGACGGAATTATCGATTGCGGCGCGCAGGATTACCCAAAAATTGACAACGTGAGTTTTTATAAGGAGGTTCGAGGTAAGCGAGAAGATTTTCGAATCATGCCAGCATTCAACGCGTTGAAATATGTCTCAAAGAGGCTCAAGAATGCCACGTGCCTGCAAGGTATTAGTTGCATGAATGGTGTGAATCATATGGTCTTTGATCACCCTGACAATGTTGAATACCATGTTGCCTGGTGCCAAGATGGTAACGTGTTACCATTGAAAACTCTCTATTCCAAAGATGCAATTGATGCTGCCGTTTTGACGAATGAGTTTGGTGAACAACTACAGTACCGCCCCCATGCAATTACTGAACAACCTCTCTTTATTCACTGGCCGGAACACGGTATGAATCGACCGAACGTTGATATGCTTAGCAAGCTCCCCGACGTTAATAGTGATGGAATAATACACCCTTGCATTGAAGACCATCAATCTATTCCTATCGATAATCAAAACTGGCGCGGTGCTTTGCTTATTAAGACTGATCAAGATGTTGAGCAGGCAATACAAGAATGTCTCCCAGAAAGCTTAGAGTCTCTGCCTGAAGGTCGCATATTGCGAGATACCAAACGCAGAAACCGTCTCTGGAATATTCAGTTGGATGGTTATCCGAATCAAAATATCACAATTAAGCTTAATCGCATTAAGGGCATTAAACGCTACTCATATCGATTTCATCGCAGTAAAGCCAAGCGTCACTGGAATAATGCAGCCCAGATGTTGCGTCTAGGTGTCAATACACCACAGCCCGTTGCCTTTTTCGAACGGCATGTTAAAAACGGTATTAAGAATAGTTACTACCTGACTTATTACTTGGAGGATGCCTTTTCTTGTCGCGATGTCTTCGGGGCTTTCCAAAAAGGTGACGCAATATTCAAGGGTTACACCAAAACGGAAATGTTCGATAAGATTGCTGGCTTTATTTGTCACATGCATAACAGGTCAATTCTGCACCGTGACCTATCTGCCGGCAATATATTGATGACCCAGAAGGCCGAGGGCGATGATATCACCATCTATGTTATTGATATCGGTCGCGCCAGAGTGCAGTCGGGCAGCCTTTCTGGCAGAACCCGATTAGTCGATCTCATGAGGATTTGTTACAAACTGGATTGGAACGACCGAGGACGTTTTATTCAAAGCTACAATCGAGCCTTAGGCAAAGAAGTCTCCAGCTTGTGGCGACTGCCACTACAGTACTATGAAGCCAAGCAGACGATTAAGAAATCGGTAAAGAAAAAGTTAGGTTTGAAGTAATTTGCAACCGCACTGGAGCATCGAGAGAATCCGATGCGTACCACATCTTGACCGATGCGATGTCATTTTCATAGTTCCGTGTCGTCATATTAAACATGTTAACGAGGCTCCAAAATTATGCCCGGCTCCGATCGAAAGAGCATAAAAATCTTCGCGCGACTGATCCTCTATATTGTTATTCAAGCCCTCGCGCTGAGCGGATACGTCTGGTATGTGATCGAATCGGGCCGAGAGCGTCTCGATAATATTCCACTCAATCGGCTTCGAGTGTAGTTATCATAAACACCCTTTCTTTTTCGGCAACATTACACGGAACACCTACCGATCGCAATTATGCCGATCGCCAGTGCCGTGAAAAGACAGAACACCGAACTTGCCGGAAAATACAGCAGTCTGATTGCCAGGCATTCAGTCAGCACTCAGGACGATAAAAAATGACGCAGGCTTGCAAACTAAATCTG